>Ga0316576_10000001_pt1 | contig 76835 bp, 57 predicted proteins | sample S0NA_FD_203075 | JGI IMG/M metagenome (GOLD analysis project Ga0316576, IMG submission 203075) | Rhizosphere microbial communities from salt marsh grasses in Alabama, United States - S0-2_050615r3r5 | ecosystem: Host-associated > Plants > Roots > Rhizosphere | place: USA: Alabama | collected...
ACCTGGGGGAGTGAGCGTCCCCGGCGGCGCGCCCGACATGCAATCCTCTCTCCAGCGACCCAACCGCAACAGAGCCCGGCGACTCGCCTGCCTCGCCCTCCTGCTGCTCGCCCGGGCGCCTTGCCCCGAGGCCCGCGCCGAGCCCGGGGAGGCGCGCTTCGCCAGGCCGGCTTCGTGGGCCGGCAAGCTCCTGGCCCGCTGGACACGCCCGCGCTCTCCGCGCCCGGCCGAGCGAGCGGTCACGGACCTGAGCCCGCGGCTCGGCTCGCGAGGGCACTACTACCTGTCGGACGCACTGGAGACGGGCGCCAACGACATCGTGATCCAGGTTCAGCGGCGCGGGCACTACATCTTGCACTTTCGCGGCAAGCAGTTCGCGACGACCCCCTTGGCCAGGGGGAAGGTCGGCAGGTCCGACGTGCTCCGTGACGGCTATCTGTTCCACCTGAGAAACGTCGACCCCCGCGTCACGGCGCGGCTGGAGCAGATCCTCGAGCGGGAGCCCCGCAACAAGCAGCGCTACCTGTCCTGCGCGAACGGCGTGTTCTCGGTCCTCGGCCGCGCCGGCATCGTCATCCCTCGCCCACGCTGGTCGCCCGTGGCCTTGCCCTCGGTGCTCACCCGGCCCACGTTCTGGTCGCTGCTGCGTCGCGGCCTGGTCTACCGTGGTCCGAAGGGGGAGGCCATCGACCTCGGCGTCTACCGAACCGGCGACATCTCGCCGCACGCAATGTCGAGCTCCCTGACCCGGATGGACACAAGCTTCATGGCCATCAAGGGCCAGTCCGGGCTCATGGGCGCCGCGGCCTTGTCGCCGGCCGGTTATACAGCAGGGCTCATCGGTGTTGTTGGGATCAAGGGTGTGACGGCGGCGAAGATCGGCGCCGACATCGCGGCCGACCAGAAGCCCCCGGGGGCGATAGGGCCGCGCCAGCACACGGTCGCACCGCGCTAGCGCACGCTCCAACGAAAACGCTCGCCGGCGTCGCGATGTCGCACGCTTGGCATCCGTCGGGACCTGGCTCGGAGCTTGCAGCTCGTGGCCAACGACACTTGTCGGAGAAAGGAGTGGTCCATGGAGATGCGAGTACCTTTGATGCTGGCCACCGTGCTCGCCGCGGGCTGCGGCGGCGGCGAGGACGACGTGTGCACCCGGGCGGCGCTGCACCTGGAGGACTGCTCCGGCGCCGCCCTTGAGCAACTGCCCGACACCTGCGATGCACAGCAGGCCCGGAGCCTGTTGGAGATGAGCTGCGAGGAGATCGCCGCGGCCGTGCGCAACCCGTCGTTCAGCTTGCTGGACAATGTTTTCCCCGGCTGGGCTGCCTGGGGCTCGGATGGCTGGCTTTGGAACAGCTCGCTATGGGGTAACGAATCACCCGACGAATCACGCCCAAGGAAGTGGTGCTGGTACGAAACACCACTATTCTTACTCAAGACCAACAACACGGTCATGATCTGTTGCTATGTGGACACAGGGAAGTGCGTTGTGCAGAAGTAGAAGTTGTCGCCCGACCTCGCTCCTTCGTGCCCAGTCTCCAGGACAACAGACGACCCGGCCACCCCGCGGCGCCTCCTGAGGATGCCCGCGGCCCGGCCAGCACGCGTCACGGGGCAAGCTGGAGCAGCCCACCCAATTGATGCCCCCGCGAACCTGCTGACCAGGGCCACGGGCTGGAAACCACCCGCCAGCGAGCCGAGCACCGAGGGCACGCCCCAAACCGTGGAGAGCCCCTGGACGAGGCCCGCCCGATCGCGAACAGGGCGGTGGGCATCATCCCGCCACGATCCGTCAGGTGTGGCGGCCCCGGGTTTCTGGTAGTCTGCACCGCGAGACGGAGATGGCGGCTGACGCGGTTGGCGATGGGCTGGTGCTGCGGACCGAAGCGATCACCCGGCGATTCGGTGACCTTGTGGCGGTGGACTCCCTGTCCCTGTCCATTCGGCGCGGCGAAACCGCCTGGCTATCGTGGTCCAGGGCGCGGTGCACCGTACTCTCGGCGGTCACCGCCTGCGCCCTGGGGCGCCTCGTGCGCTTCGAGATGCGCTGCTTCGGTGACGTGGCGCGGGCCGAGGCGTGGCTGGACCAGGCCGCCCCGTCACAGAAGCGCGCTAGCGCGGCGCTAGCCCGCGGGCTTCGGAACACGGGCCGCTCTCCAGCTTGCACCGGAATCGCGCGGGCCTCCGCCTCCGGCCCTCTGGCACTGTCCGTGCATTCCACCGTGACATGCGCAGACAGACCCCTACCAAGGAGGAAAGATGCTGAGGTCGATGTTGGGGCTGGCCGCTGCCCTGAGCCTGACCGCCTGCGGGGGCAGTGAGGATGTCTGCGCCCTGGCGTTGAGTCACGTCGAGGCCTGCACGGGTCTCTCTGTGCAGCCAGCCCCCGAGACCTGCGAGCCGGAGCAGGCGCAGCGGGTGCTGGACACCGACTGCGCGGAGCTGGCCGAGGCCGGGTCGCGCCAGGGGTTCTGGAACCTGCAGGACCTGTTCAGCCTGTTCACCTGGCCGAGCTTCGGTCAAGGCACCGGGCTGTCTGGCTGCAGCATCTCCGAGTTCCACGACGGCTACACGGTTCACTACCATTGCCCCTCGTGCAGCTCGCCGCGGTGGGAATGCTCGCGCACAGAGACGGTCACGGGCGAGGGCTTTCCATGGATCTACGGCAACTGAGCCGTCACGACACACCTAGGGCACGGGCACCATGTCGGCCAGGACCTGCGGCTTGACCTGGGGGCCAGCGGCGAGCACGTAGAGCCGGACCGGCGTCGTGTTGTCCAGGGGGACGGCGGAGAAGGTGACCTGGCGCCCCTGCACGCTGACCGTGGCCGGGCTGGTCTTTTGCGGCTCGACCTCGAAGACCTCGGCGATCCCCATGTCGTCCGGCACCTGCACCGAGAAGGTGGGGGTGATCGCCTTGACCGTCCAGTGGGGCACCGCCTGCTCGGAGATGTACTTGGCCACGCAGAGGGTGTCGTCGACCTTGGTCGCCACCTCGAGGTTGATCACCACCACGACCAGCGCCTCGCGCGCGCGAATCATCTCGACCAGCACGTTCTGGGGCGCGGTCACCATCCCGGTCAAGTCGCCCTCGCGCAGGTGCCGCCGGACGCCGCGCACGATCCAGCTCGCGCGGGAGATGGCCTGCCAGCGCGCCGGGGAGTGCAGCATCTCGTCCCGCGCGACCTGGAACCACATCAGCCCCTTGGCCCCGGCGGCGACCACGCTCATCCCCTGGACCAGCAGCTCCTGCGGGTCGGGCTGCACGTGGATCAGCGTGCCGGTCAGGGGCTGCGTCGCGTTCCACTTCTTGCAGAGCCCCTGGGCGTAGAGCCAGGTCGGCAGCGGCCGGTGGTTGTCGCGGGCGTTGCGCAGGTAGTCGTAGGCCGAGCGCAGGTCCATGTAGCTCAGCGCCGTGGTGTTGTGCGGCGCGCAGGCGGCGACGTAGAAGTCCATGCCCTGGATGTCGGCGATGCCGGCATAGGTACCCACGTTGCGGTTGGTCTTGGCGCCGTTGTAGGTCGGCACCGTCGGGTAGAGGGCCCAGCGCTCGTCGGAGTCCTTTGCCTTGGTCCAGGCGTGGGGCTTGCCGTCGCTGTTGTAGATCTCGCCGTCCGACTCATCGCCGGTGAGCAGCGCCGCCATCCGGGTCATGTCCGGGTAGGGGAACGGGATCGTCCACTCGTTGCCCAGGGCGTGCAGGTCCGGCGTCGCGGGCAGCGTGGTGCCGACCAGCGTGACCACGTCCGTGCCGCAGGTCTTCGCCATGCCCGTCGAGAGGAAGAAGGTGTCCAGGCCGGCGCCGCGGAAGGCCTGCAGGTCGGCCGGCTTGCCGCCGGGGAAGGGGCACTGGTCGGAGTTGGTCCAGGCGTCGATGGGGAAGAAGGGACGGATCACCCGGCCGGCGCCCACGGCGGCCGGCGTGCCCTGGTACGTCGCGACCACGGTCCAGGCCGCGCCCAGGTCGAGGGGCGCGCAGAGCGGCACGGTCCAGAGCGCGGCCTTGCCCGGCTTGATCGTCGTCGCCGGGATGCAGGCCGAGGCGGTGACGTCGCGGCCGTTGACCAAGAGCTGCGTCAGCGCGTGGGGCGCCGTGTCCTCGTTCTTGACGTGGACCAGCAGCGTCTTGCGGTCCTCGCTGGTCGTGACGTAGGTCAGCGGGACCTTGGTCTGCTGCACCGGGAAGCTGCCGTCCACCGCCGCGCCGCCGCCCTTGAGCGTGACCTTGAGCGTGGCCGTGGTCTTGGCGTCCCAGGCCGTGGACCGCGAGTGGAACGCGACCCAGATCGGATCACCGACGGCCACGGTCCGGGGCCAGACGTGGAACCACTCCGCCGGGTTCTGGGCCTGGGTCAGGGCCGGGTCCTCGAGGGCCGCGCCGAGGTCGGTGCCCTCGACGATCACCGCGTCCACGGTGCCCGCGGCCTGGGCCACGGCGGCGATCTGCAGCCGTCCGCCGCCGGTGGGGATCGGGGTGAGCTCGGTGTAGGCCGGGAGCCAGACGTCCTTGCGGTAGCTGGCGAAGATCCCGGCCACGGGGCCGCCCGTCGCGCAGGGCTTGGGCGCGCCGCACGAGCTGAGCGGGGGGACGATCAGACCGGAGGGCGGCAGATCGGCCGCGCCGCCATCAGGCAGCGGTGCCGCATCGGCCGGGAGCGAGGTGTCGCCCGGCTGCTCGCCGTCGGGGCTCGCGTTGGGGCTCTGCTCGGGGCTCGCGTCGGGGCTCTGCTCGGGGCTCGCGTCGAGGCCGACATCGACGACGCCCTCCCGCGCAGCATCGAGGGCCTGATCCGGCGTAGCCGGCAGGTCGCGGGCGTCGAGGGTCGGGCCGCTGCTCGAGCAGGCGCAGAGCAGCAGCAGGGGGAGGACCCGGCGCACCCGGCCGAGCTGGGTCAGCAGTCTCATCTCACCTCCTACACCCAGTATGTGCCGGGAGGAGGCGCGCCATCGCACCGATTCGGATCTTCGACGTTCATGACGCGGCGCGTTGGCGGGCTGCAGCCACTGACGCCAGGCGCCGGTGCCGTTCGTGGCGAGCTCGGGGGATGCAATGCCATCGGCGGCGCTTTCTAGAAGCGCGCCAGGATCACCACGAGGCAGATCGCGACGATCAGGAACAGCGCCGCGAACGCGATCAGCGGAAGCAGCGTCGATCGCCGGGGGGGCGGGGCCGCGACCTCTTCCCTGCTCCGGTGCTGGCGGGAGAAGAACGCCCCCTCGGCCGTGGCCGTTGGCTGCTTCGCCAGCGGGGGGTACCGCGTCGTCTCCTCGCCGTCGTCCGGCTCATCGGGCTCATCGGGAGCCGGCGGGTCTGCCACCGGCTCCTCGAACGGGTCGGTCTCGGTGGAGATGTCGGCCAGCGGTGCGTCTCCGCTCGGTGCGGCCACCTCCGTCGACCACGGTCCCGGCAGGCCCTGGCTCATCCTGGCGCAGAGGTCGACGGCGGCGCGGTACTTCACGCGCAGCGGGTCCGCGCCCTCGGGGAAGACCTCGGCCAGGAACGCCGCGAGCTCGTGGGGCAGACCGACGCGGGTCCGGCGCATCAACTCCTCGAGCTCGTCGCGCATCTGTGCCGCGCTCTGGAAGCGCTTCGCGGGGTCCTTCTCCAGGGCGCGCAGGACCAGGCGCTCGAGCTCCACCGAGATCTCCGGGCACAGCGCGCCCGGCGCCGTGGGCGGCGTCCGATCGGGACCGCGGAAGGGCATCGCCCCGGTGAGCATCGCGTACAGTGTGACCCCCATCCCGAAGATGTCCGCCCGGTGGTCCAGTCCCTGCCCCGCGAAGACCTCCGGCGGGAGGTACGAGTGCTTGCCCTTCAGCGTCCCCGCGCGGGTCACGTTCACCGCGGTGCGCGCCTTGGCGATGCCGAAGTCGGCGACCTTCGTCTGCCCGGCGTAGCTGACGAGGACGTTTTCCAGCGAGACGTCGCGGTGCACGAAGCGCAGGGGCTCGCCGTCGCCCACGCGCAGGGTGTGGGCATACTCCAGGGCGGCGCAGACGTCGGCGGCGACGCGCAGGGCCAGGTGCGTGGGGACGCGTCCGTGTGGCCGGAGCTGGCGCACCGTGCGGAACAGGTTCGGCCCGTCGACGTACTCCATCGCCATGTACTGCACGTCGCCGTCGACGCCGAAGTCGAAGACCTGCACCACGCCCGGGTGGTTCAGCAAGCCGGCGATCCGCGCCTCGTCCTCGAACATCTGGGCGAAGCTCTGCTCCCGGGCCAGGTTGGGCAGGACGACCTTGAGCGCCAGCACCCGGGCAAATCCCGACGGGCCGGTGTTCAGCGCGAGGTAGACCTCGGCCATCCCGCCACCGGCCAGGCAGTCGAGGACCGTGTAGGGACCGATGCGCGAGCCGTGCTTGAAACGCGGCGCCATGGCGTCACCCGACACTAGCAGGAATCGGTGATCCCCGCCACGACCGCTCCGTCGCGGCGCGCCGACGAGTGGCGGCCAGGGCGCCTTCGGCGTACGATGCCAGCGCGATCGATGCCCCCCAAGCCGCCGCACACCCCGCCGGGCGCCCCCGAGCCGCTGCTCCCCACCGGGACGCAAATCGACCAGTTCCGGATCATGCGCCGCATCGGGCGCGGCGGGGTGGCCCAGGTCTACCTCGCCCGGGACACGACCCTCGGCCGTCGCGTGGCCCTCAAGCTGGTCCGCGAGGGGCGGCGGTCCCTCGAGTCAGAGCAGAGCTTCCGCCGCGAAGCCCAGGCGATGGCGCGGATCAGCCACCCGAACATCGCCGCGGTCTACGCGGTGGGGGAGCACGAGGGGCAGCCGTACGTCGCGCTCGAGTACCTGCCGGGCCAGAACCTCAGGCAGCGCCGCCGGGCCGGCCCGATGGGGGTTCGCGAGGCGCTGCGGCTCGGCCTCGCGGCGGCCTCGGCCCTGGCCGCCGCCCACCGCGCCGGGGTGCTTCACCGGGACCTGAAGCCGGAGAACATCGTCCTGCCGCCCGACGGACGGCCCCGCGTCATCGACTTCGGGCTGGCCCAGATCGTCGCGCCCGACGAGGACGCGGCCGGCGAGCCCCGGGGCCCCGGCGGGTCGGAGCCCGCGAGCACCGGGCCGGTGGGGAGCGGGCCGTACATGGCGCCGGAGCAGTGGCGGGAGGAGCCGAGCTCTCGGGCCACGGACGTCTGGGCCCTCGGGATCCTGCTCGCCGAGCTGCTCGCCGGACGACGCCCCTACCCGCCCGTGAGCGCGGACGAGCTCGCCGCGCTGGTGATCAGCGACGAGCCGGCGCCGCCCATCAGCGCGCCCGCGGAGTGTCCGGAGGCCGCGGGGCTCGTCGCCCGCTGTCTGGAGAAGGATCCGGCGCGGCGGCCCACGGCCGACGAGGTCGCCGAGGCGCTGGAGCAGCTCCTCGCCGGCGCGCCGCGGCGCTTCGAGGAGGAGAGCCCCTACCGCGGCCTGCTCCCCTTCGGGGAGCGCCACGCCGCCCTCTTCTTCGGCCGCGACGCGGAGATCACCGCGGCCCTGGAGCAGCTGCACGAGCTGCCGGTCCTCGCCGTGGTCGGCCCGTCCGGGGCGGGCAAGAGCTCTCTCGTCCATGCCGGCGTCGTCCCGCGGCTGCGCGAGGCCGGCCCGTGCGAGATCCTCGGCATGCGGCCCGGCGCCGAGCCATTCACGGCGCTCGCCGTGGCGCTGTCCCGCGCCGCGGCGCCGGGCGAGGAGCCGCAGGTCCCGAGCTCCGAGGAGCACCGGGCGGCGGCGGCCCGTCTCCGCGCCGCGCCCGAGCAGCTCGGCCTGACCCTGCAGCAGCTCGCGGCCCGGCGTGGGGCCCGGGTGGTCCTCGTCGTCGATCAGCTCGAGGAGCTCCACACCCTGTGCACCGACGACGAGGAGCGCCGGCTGTTCATGGAGACGATCGGCACGGTGGACGACCCCCAGGATCCGGTCCGCGTGCTGCTCACCCTGCGTGACGACTACCTCGGGCGCCTGGCCCAGGGCGCGGCGGCCCGCCGCGTCCTGGGTCGGCTGCTGATCCTCGGCACGCCGGACAGCGCCGCGCTCGAGGAGAGCCTGGCCCGGCCCCTCGCGGCGCTGGGCTACCGCTTCGACGATCCCGCGCTGCCCCGGGAGATGGCGGCGACGATGCACGGCGTCGCCGCCGGGCTGCCGCTGCTGCAGTTCGCGGCGCGCCTGCTCTGGGAGCGACGTGACCGGGCCCGGCGGGTGGTGCAGCGCGAGACCTACGAGGAGATCGGCGGCGTCGCCGGCGCGCTGGCGCGGCACGCCGACGCCGTGCTGCGAGGGCTGCCCCCGGGTCAGCTGCAGCTCGCCCGCGAGCTCCTGCTACGCCTGGTGACCACCGAGGGCACCCGGCGCGGCGTGGCCCGGGCGAGTCTCCTCGACGGGCTCGGCGCCGAGGCCGACGAGCTGCTCGAGCGGCTCGTCTCGGCGCGACTGCTCGTGCGCCGGCAGGCGCCGGGGGTCGCGAGCGACAACGCGGTGGAGGTCGAGCTCGCGCACGAGTCGCTGGTCAGCGCCTGGGGCCAGCTCGCGCACTGGGTCGAAGAGGCGCGAGAGGACCTGCGCTTCCTCGCCGAGGTGAGCCAGGCCGCGGAGCTCTGGGAGCGGCGCGGCCGGCGGCCCGAGGAGGTCTGGACCGGGGCGGCGCTCGATGACGCGCGGCGCGCGCTGGAGCGCTGCCGCGCGCGACCCGGTGAGGCGGCGCGGCGCTTCCTCGAGGCCGGCCTGGCCGAGGAGCGACGGGTCCGCGGCCGGCGCCGGGCGCGCCTCGCCGCGGCGCTGGCCGCCGTGATGGGCCTGCTCCTCGTCGGTGCCGTGGTCGCGGTGGTGGTCGCCCTGGCGCTGGCCGATCGCGAGCGGGCGGCGCGGCACGAAAAGGACGAGGCGCGCCGGCGCTGGGCCGAGGCGGAGCGGGAGAGCGCGCGGAGCGCTCACGCGCGGGGCGAGACCCTCGAGGCTGGCGCGCGGCTGCGGCGGGCGCTGGAGCTCGAGGACTCGGCGCCGGGCCGGGCCCTGGCCTGGCGGCTGCTCCGCGATCCGCTGCGCTGGCGCGCGAGCCTGGGCAACGTGCTCTACAACGTCGTGGCGGCGCCGGACGGCCGGAGCATCGCCGTCGCCGCCCAGGACCGCTCGGTGTACGTCTACGACGTGGCGACCCGGGAGGCCCGGGTGCTTCGCGGCCACGCGGACCAGGTGCACGACGTGGCCTACGCGCCCGACGGCAAGCGGCTGGCCTCCTGCGATCTCCTGGGGGAGATCTTCCTCTGGGACCTGACCGGGGCCGCGGCGCCGCCGCGGGTGCTCCGCGTCCCGCCGGGACCGCGGCGCGTGCTGCGCGAGCTGGTGTTCGTCGACGGCAAGACCCTGATCTCGGCCGGCGACGACGGCCGCCTCCGCGTCTGGGACGTCGAGGCCGGGCGGCAACGCGCACAGGTCCGGGCCCACGACCGGGCCGTGGTGAACCTGACCATCTCGCCCGACCGGCACCGGCTGGCCTCGGTGGGCCGGGGGGAGGGGGAGGTGCGAGTCTGGCGGCTGCGCGAGGGGGTGCCGGAGCGCGTGCCGGCCCCACCGGGGGAGGCCATCGAGGGCAGCCCCGCCTTCTCCCCCGACGGGCGCCGGCTGGCCACGGTGGGCCCGAGGTCGTGCACGGAGTGGGATCTCGCAGGTGCGGGGACGCCTCGCCGGCTGTGGAACGAGCAGACGATGTCCACGGCCTACTCGCCGGACGGCCGGCGGCTGGCCTGCGGCGGCGCCCGGGGCGAAATCCGCCTCTTCACCACGCCGGGCGGGAAACCCGCCGGTGTGTTGCGCGGCCACACCATGGTCCTGGGCCTCGCCTTTGTTGGAAACGACACGCTGGCCAGCGTGGGGCAGGGTGGCGCGGTCTGCCTCTGGGACCTGACCGCCACGCCTCCCAGGGAGCACGTGGCGGGCCACCGGGACGCGAGCCTCGGCGTGAGCTTCTCCCCCGACGGCCGGGTGCTGGCCTCGTCCGGCCTCGATCATACGGTGCGGCTCTGGGACGTGCCAAGCGGGGCGGTGACGCGGGTGCTCCGGGCGGGCAGCGCGGGTCTGGCCTTCAGCCCCGACGGCTCCCTGCTCGCCGGCGGCTCGGGGGCGACGGTGCGCGTCTGGGACGCGCGCACCGGGGCCGAGCGCCTCGTGCTCCGCGGCCACCTGCCGCCCGTCAACGCTGTGGACTTCGACCGCCGCGGGCGGCTCCTCGCCTCCGCGGGGCTCGACGAGGTCCGGGTCTGGGAGCTCCCCGGCGGCGCGCTCCGCGCCGTGCTCCGCGGGCAGGGGCACGAGATCAAGGACGTGGCCTTCGGCCCGCAGGGCCAGCTCGCCTCGGCGGGCGACGACGGCACGATCCACCTCTGGGACCTGGCGCGGCGGCGCACGCGCCGCGTGCTCCGCGGGCACGGGGACATCGTCACCGCGGTCCGCTTCAGCCCGGACGGCCGCCGACTCGCCAGCGCGGCGCGGGACAACACGGTACGCCTCTGGCGCCTCCCGGCGGGGCAGAGCGAGGTCGTGGCGAGGCTCCCGTCGCGGCCCTACGGCATCGACTTCCACCCGGACGGACAGCAGCTCGGCGTGACCTGCGCCGACGGCCTGGCCCGCATCCTGCGGCTCGACGGGAGACCGCCGATCCTGCTCCGCGGGCACCGCGACGAGACCAACCGCGTGCGGTTCAGCCCGGACGGCCAGCTGGTGGCGACGACCAGTGACGACGGCATGGTGCGCCTGTGGGAGACGACCGACGGCCGGCCGCGCTGGCGCTCGCCGGGGATCGTCGACGCGCCGCTCGGCCTGCCGAGCCACCGCGGCTGGATCTCGCTCGCCGACGGCAGCGTGTCGCGGCCAGCGAGCCGCTGGGGGCAGGCGGTGCTCTCCAGCGCACGCCTCGTCGCCAGCGACGCCGGGCAGGTCTGCCTGGTGACCCACGACGGTGTCCTCGAGCGCTGGGGGCGGGCCGAAGACCGCCTGCTCCGGCGGGCCCCGCTGGCCGCCCCGGCGACTGACCTGGTCGCTATCCCCGAGGGCTGCGTGACCCTGGCCGGCGGCCGCGCGCGGCTGCACCCGACGGACGCGGCGCCGCCGCGCGAGCTGGTGCGTGACGGGCTGGCGCTCGCGGTCGATGACGGGAAGCTGCTCGTGGCCACGCCGAGCGCGGTGCTCTCCGTGACGCCGTCCGACGGGCGTGTCAAGCGGCACCCGACCACGGCCGTCGGCGCCACGGCGGTGGCCCGCGTGGGCGGCCGGCTCGCGCTCGGCTTCGGCAACGGGGACGTCGAGCTACTCGGGCCGCGGGGCGGCAGGCGCGCCGTGCTCGCGAACCACAGCGTCGCCGCCGGCGCGGTGCTCAGGATCCTCGGCGGACCCGGTGGGACGCTCGTCGCCGGGCACGCCAGCGGCGTGGTGGCGATCTGGAGCACCGAGGCCTCGGCCCTCGTCGAGCAGCACCACCTCATCGGCGCCGTGCTCCACCTCCGGCGCGATGGCGGCAGGGTGATCGTGGCCACCGACCTCGGCGACCACGCCGTCCTCGATCTGAGCGGGCTGGAGCTCTCGCACTGCGCGCTGCTGCGCCAGATCTGGCGGCGCTACCCCATCGCCTGGGAGGGAGGGAGAGCGGTCCGCGCCGCGCCGAGCCGGACGGCGGGGTGCGCGCCTGTCGAGGAGTAGCGGGGCGATCGGCCGCGCTGACGCGCGCGCGGCCGAGGGTTGCGCCGCGCAGCTCAGGGGTGACAGCACACGGCCTGCCTCTTGTTCGCCAGCGCCGACTGGGGCATCCAGAAGCCGGCCGTCGACGGGTCCTGGAGGCCGACCAGGTTGCACGACTGCGAGGTGGCGAGCCCGAGTTGACGCGCGCTGGAGTTGAAGGTGGTCATCTGCGTGGCGCAAGACCATCCCACGGGGACGGTGGTGACACTGCCCGTGTTGCTACAGGAGCAGGTCCCGTCCGTCGGCAGGGTCAGCTTGCCGCCATCACGAACGCAGCCCGCGACCCACGCTTGGCCCGCGGACGACGCGGGAGGCGGGTTTGCGCCGGGCCCGAAGGCTGCCCGGTAGGTCGACGCCGGGCACAGGATCCAGCCGCCGGCGATGTCGCACAGAGACGAGGCCTCGCACTGGTTGTACCAGGTGGTCGACGAGTTGCTGAGGCAGACCACCATCTTGCCGTTCACTGTCTGGACCAGCGCGAGCGTCGGGTCGCAGCCCGGGCCGGGGCCCAGGTCGCTGAAACCGATGTCGCTGGGCAGGAGGTCGATCTGGGGCGGAGCGTCCGCGCTGCTGCCGTCTCGCGCCGAGCCCTCGTGCTCAATATCCATCGGAGCATCCCGCGACAAACCGTCGGGCTGTCCATCCCCGGTCAAGGCTGAGATGTCCATGGTCTCGGGAAGCCGCGACAGCGGCCAGATAACATCACACCCCGTCACCAGAAGCGCGACGGGCAACAACCTGAGCATTGCGAGAGCGTATCACGACCCGACAGCTTCGGTCTGCCAGGACTGCTCCGTTTCACGAGTGCGTTGACGGCACCCCGCGACGCATCGCCTCAGCAGCCGGTGCCCTGGCTGTCGGGGCAGTCGTCGGGGTCGGACTCGTAGTACTTGTACTTCTTGTTGATCGGGCAGTTGCTCGAGCTCAGCTTGCTCCCCGGCTTGCTCGAGCAGTACAGCTGCCCCTTGACGGAGCCGGAGCCGCAGTCGTTGCCCTCCTGGAAGTAGACCTTGCTGCTCCCCGAGGAGTGGGCGACGCAGCCGCGGCAGTCCTTGCCCCCCATGGTGATGTTGCAGCCGACGATGTACGGCGCGTTGGAAGGGCACTTGGCCCAGACGCAGTCCCCGTTGATGTTGACGTTCACGGTGACGATGCAGTCCTCGTCCACCTGTCCGTCGCAGTCGTTGTCGACGTTGTCGTCGCAGACCTCGCCGCCGGGCAGCACCTCGCCGGCGCAGCCCTGGCTCCAGGCGGTGCCGGTGGCGTCGCAGGTCTCGACGCCGTCCTTGCATGTGCCCACGCCGCGCGTGGCCGCCGGGCCGGTGTAGCAGGCGCGGGTCTCGCCGGGCTTGCAGATGCAGCCCGCGCCGTCGTCCACCACGCCGTTGCAGTCGTTGTCGATGCCGTCGGCGCAGTCCTCGGTGCCCGGCAGCACCTCGCCGTCGCAGGTCTGGCTCCAGTCGGTGCCGCTCGCGTTGCAGGTCTGCGTCCCGTCCTTGCACTGCCCCAGGTAGCGCGTGGCCGCGGGCCCGGTGTAGCAGGAGCGGGTCGCCCCCGGCTTGCAGGCGCAGCCCGGGCCGTCGTCCACCGCGCCGTTGCAGTCGTTGTCGATGCCATCGGCGCAGTCCTCGGTGCCCGGCATCACCGAGCCGGTGCAGACGCCCCAGGTGCCGAACTCGTCCGAGCTCTTCTCGCACAGCTGCTTGCCCGGCTGGCACTGCCCGATCCCCATTAGCGGGCCGGCCCCGGTGTAGCAGGCCTGCTCCGGCTCGGTCGAGGGGTCGCAGGCGCAGCCCTCGTCGTCCAGCCCGTTGCAGGTCCCGGCCGACGCGGAAGCGCTCGCTGGGGCGACCATGGGCGTCCCACCATCATCGGCCACCGGCCCCGTACCGATGACCCCACCGTCGCACGCTGTCAGGGTCACGAGCACTACGATGATCGCTCTGCCTACCATGATGCCTCCGGGTTCGACCGGACACTGTTGCAAGCGCCGATCCAGCATCAATCCGCGTGATGCCAGCACCTTGTGGGCCAGAGGGGGCTGGCTGACCCTGGCCCTGTTCTGAGCAGGCCTTGACAATCCACCGAATCCTTGGGGGTCAAGTGTCCTAGGCGCTGGATGCTTACACCCACCCACACTGCAGCGCGGTATCAGCGTGCTCGCCGGTGTCGGCAGAAGGGCTCAGGGGAAGGAGAGCTTTCGGACGTAGACGTCGTCGCCGCCGGCGCCCTTGCTCTGGGTCGCGCCCACGAGCAGCGTCCGGCCGTCGGAGGTGAAGACGGCGCGGTGGGCGTAGTCATAGCCCTGGCTCGCCAGCGTGGTCGAGCCGAGCACCGTGCCGGCCGCCGAGAGCTGGACCAGCCCGATGTGCCCCTGCTCCAACATCCCGCTCGGGTCGTAGCCCCGGGTGAGCAGCACGACGAAGGTCTTGTCCGGCCGCTCGAAGATGTCCTCGCCGCGGTCGATGGTGTTGTTCCCCGTCGGCGGTATCACGGTCTCCCAGCTCTTGTTCCCCTGGGCATCGAGCTTCAGCACCCAGGCCGAGCCGTGGAACGTCCAGGCGGTGTAGTCCTCGAGGTAGTCCAGCGTGCCGACGATGATCCAGCCGCCGTCCGAGGTGGGCCGCACCGAGCGGGCGAGGTCGTCCTGGGCCCCGGGGCCGCCGAAGGTCTTCTGCCACAGCAGCGCCCCGGCGGCGTCGGTCTTGACCACGTAGGCGTCCCGCATGCCCGGGGCGAAGGAGCGGGTCCAGCCCACGGCGAGCAGCCCCTTGTCGGGCGCCTCGCGGACCCGCGCGCCCCAGTCCAGGCTGGCGCCGCCGAGGGTCTTCTGCCAGAGCACGGTCCCCGTGGGCGAGACCTTCGCCAGCAGCAGGTCGCCGCCGTTGACGCCAAGCTTCATCCCGCTGACCCCGGTGAGCACGAAGCTCCCGTCCGAGGTGGGCGCAAGATCCTCGCAGATCAGCTCGTCCTGGGCCGCGGGCAGCAGCGTGCTCTTGCCCGGCTGTCCCTGGCTGTCCAGGGCGACCAGGTAGCCCACCGCCTTGCTGCCGCCGCCGACGGTCGGCTGGTCCTGGTAGCCGCAGGCCAGGTATCCCCCGCCCGCGGTGGGCTGAACCGCGTGCAGCGACTCCCCGTTGGCGCCGCCGAAGAAGCTCGTCCACTGCTCCTTGCCGCTCTTGTCGAGACGGATCACATAGGCGTCGGAGTTGGAGAAGGCCGGGATGGTGACGAAGGAGAAGGTGTAGCCCACCACCAGGTAGCCGCCGTGGGCCTCGATCACGTCGCGGCCGATGTCGTACTCCGTTCCGCCCTTGACGTACTCGAAGAGCGGCCCGGCCGGGCCGATGGCCCCGTCGACGGGGGCAGGGGCCGGACCCCCGTCGATGAGGAGCGGCGGCGGCGGGCTCGGCGCGTCGGCAGCCTGGTCCGGACCGGACGAGGGGCCGTCGGAGGTCGGAGCGGGTCCGGAGTCCGCGGCCGGCACGGACCGGTCCGGGCGCGGCCCGTCCTCGCCGGGAGCGGGCGCCGCGTCCCGGCCCGGGCCAGGGCGCTGGTCCCCGGGGCCCGCGCCGCCGGGGTCGCTGCAGGCGAAAAGGGCCAGAGCCAGGGCCAGGGCTGCTCCTCGCAACATGGTGGACCTCCTCGGTACAGTAGGTGGCGCGGCGCGACGGATCGTCGCATGCGTGGAGGCCGTCACGCCGCGGCCGTCGAGAACCGGCGACCGCGATCGGTCACCAGCCGGCGGGCTTGACCGCCCCTGCCGGCAGGGGCGAGAGGAACACGCTCTGCGCCAGGTCCAGCAGCCCGGGGGTCCCGTGGTCGAAGTAGTCGTCGCCGTTGATGTCGAGGAGCAGACCGGCGGCGTTGTAGGTGTCCCAGGGAGGGTCGGAGGTGGAGGGGCGCGGCTGGTACATCAGGTCGCGGTTCGAGTAGGACACGCCGTCGAAGACGTGGCCGTTCGAGTGGTGGTGCGGCGCCCCGGGCGCGACGAAGCCCAGGGTGTGCATCATCTCGTGGAGCATGGAGTAGTCGAGGTAGTGCGGCTTGGTCGGCGACTGGCCCCAGGGATCCGAGCTGCAGGGGTAGCCGCCCTCGGGCTGGCCCTTGATGTACACGGCGGCGACCTGGCCCACCAGCGTGGGCGGATAGGCGCCGCCGCCGCAGGAGTAGATGCTGCTCCCGCCGTAGTAGACCGCGTAGATCTTCGTCGGCTCGAGCGGCCCCATCGCCTTGAGCTCGGCCTCGATGCGGTCGCGCACGTACTTGTACCCCGTGGCGATGCTCGCGTCCCAGGATGTCCCGCGCATCTCGGCGTCGGTCCTGCCCAGGCGCACGAAGCCGATGTCCAGCTCTCCCTGGTGCGTGTCGAGCCGCAGGGTCCGACCGCCGGACTGGCCCGAGAGCCAGCTGGTGAAGGCATGCACCGAGGTGCAGATCGCGCCGCCTGTGTCGAGCTTCTCGTCCGCCCCGTCCGCGGGCAGGACGTAGAGCGGCCGGACCTGGTACAGGCTGCTGTCGTCCGGGCGATCGACGAGGGAGCGGAGCGCCGGGCAGCTGATCGGGGCGGGCCCCTGGTCGAGGCCCAGGTCGGCGGGCGGGCCGCCCTCGAGCGCCGCGCCGTCCAAGGCCCACGCCCCGTCCTCGATCACTGTCCCGTCCTCGTCGCAGCCGCCGGGCGCCAGCAGGAACAGCCCGACCAGCAGGACAGGGCCAATCGTCGACTTTGGTCTCTCCATCATGGCCTCAGAGCAGCTGGTCCGCCTTGATCCGCAGGTAGGTGTTGATCAGGTCCGGCGTCGTGTTCGTCGGGTCGATGTCCAGCACCAGGGCGCCGAGCTTCTGCAGCTCGCCCGAGAGCCGCTCGCGCCAGGTGGCGAGCTCCGCCGCCGCGCCGCGGGTGAAGTAGCCCGCCACGCTCTCCGGCGCGGCGTCGGCGAGCTCGAACAGATCGAAGTCGCGCATCAGCAGCACCAGCGGCAGGTGGCGCCGGGTGAGGATACGCAGGTGCGGCCGCAGCAGCTCGAAGCTCGCCGCGTCCATCACGTTGGTGAACAGCACGACCAGGCTGCGCTGGCGCACCCGGCGGTTCAGCGTGAGAAACGCCTGCTCGAAGTCGGCCTCCGCCGGGCTCTCGTGCACGTCGTAGAGCGCGTGGAGCACGGCGGTCTTGGACCGCATACCGCTCGAGACGGGGAGCAGGCTGCGCACCCGGTCGTCGAAGGCCATCAGCCCGACGTTGTCGCCCAGGTCCAGGGCGAGGTAGCTCATCATCAGCGTCGCGTTCAGCGCGTGGTCCAGGTTGGACAGGCCGCCCGACTCCGCGGCCATCAGCCGACTGCAGTCCACCATGAAGAAGATGTTCTGGTTGCGGCTGACCTCGTACTCCCGGGTGATCAGCTTGCGGTGCCGGGCCGAGGCGAAGGGGTCGATGCGCCGGTAGTCGTCATCGGGCTGGTACTCGCGCAGGCGGTCGAACTCCACGTCGGAGCCGCGGCCGCGGGTCTTGCGGAAGCCCATCAGGTCGATGCGGTTGCGCCGGGCGAGCAGGGCGTAGGTGTTGAGCACCTTGACGTCGGGGAAGACCTTCACCGGGTGGGGGAGCAGGAGCTTGAGGTTGCGGCGCCAGAGGCCGAGGAGCGAGGTCACCTGGACGTAGGTCCGCCCGACGTCGAAGGCGCCGCGGCGGCGCGGCAGCACGGTGTAGCGCAGCACCTGGCGCCCGCGCCCGCGGATCCAGCGGCGCGCGGGCAGCCCCTCGAGCTCCATCGACGAGGGGAAGCTCTCGGTGACCCGGACGTGGAGCGGCCGGCGGACGCGGCTCTCCAGCACGAGGCGAAAGGCGTTGGTCGCGCCCACGCTGAGCACCCGCGGCCCCTCGCGCTCGACGCGCAGCTGCCGCCGGCGCGGCAGCGTGAGCAGATCGAGGAGCGCGATGGCCAGCAGCGCGCCGTCGGCGACGAGGACCCAGGTGGTGACGAAGGGGTAGACCGGCGAGAGCAGGCCCATCAGGGCCGGCCCGAGCAGCAGGAGCAGCAGCTTTCCGGTCGGGCTCACCTGAGCTCCGGCACTTCCACGGAGGAGAGGATCTGGGACACCACCTCGTCGGCGGACAGGCCCTCGATCTCCGCGTCCGGGTTGAGGATCACGCGGTGCCGCAGGGTCCAGGGCGCCAGGCGCCGCACGTCGTCCGGGTTGACGTAGTCCCGCCCGCTCATCGCCGCGCTGATGCGCGAGGTGAGCAGCAGGGTGACGCTGGCCCGCGGGCTCGCGCCGAGGTAGATGCTGCCCCAGCTGCGGGTCTGTCCCACGATGGAGGTGATGTAGTCCACCACGCGCTCGTCGATGCGGACCCCCGAGGCGAGCTCCTGGAGCTGGAGGATCGTCGCCGCGTCGCAGACCGGCTGCACGCCGGCCGTGTTCAGGTCGGCGGCGTCGAAGCCCGCGGCGTAGTTCTGCAGGATCCGGTTCTCCTCGGCCTTGGCCGGGTAGGTCATGTTCAGCTTGAACATGAAGCGGTCCAGCTGGGCCTCGGGCAGCGGGTAGGTCCCCTGGCTCTCCACCGGGTTCTGGGTCGCCATGGTGATGAACGGCTTGGGCAGGGCGTAGGCCTGGCCGTCTATCGTCACCGTGTGCTCCTGCATCGCCTCGAGCAGCGCGCTCTGGGTCTTGGCCGGGGCGCGGTTGATCTCGTCGGCGAGGAGCAGCTGGGTGAACACCGGGCCCGGGCGGAAGATCAGCTCGTTCTGCTTGGCGTCGAAGACCTTGTTGCCGGTGACGTCCGAGGGCATCAGGTCCGGCGTGAACTGGATGCGCTTGAAGCCCAGCGAGAGCACCCGGCCCAGGGTGCGGACCAGCAGGGTCTTGCCCAGACCGGGCACGCCCTCGATCAGCACGTGGCCCTGGGCCACGAGGGCGATGAGCACGCCCTCGACGATCTCCTCCTGCCCCACCAGCACCTTGGCCACCTCGCGGCGGATCGCCTCAACTACCTCTGCGAATCTCTGCACGTCCACGTTTATCTCCAGTTGATTTGTCGCGCGCCCGCCCGGCCGTCGTGTGCTCCAGCGCGGCAAGGGCCTGGCTCAGTCGGAAGTGTCTCTGGATGTCCCTGGCGTCGTAGGGCCCGGGGGTGCTCAGGGTGTACTCGACCTGGGCCAGCAGCCCCTCGATGCTGTCCGGGTCCCGCCCGGTCCGCGTGGCGACCAGGGCGGCGACGGCCGCGCGGTTGCCGCGCAGTCGGCTGCGCTGGCGGTCCACCGCCGCCGCGCGGGTGGCCAGGCCCGCGGCGGCCAGGTCGGGCCGCCCGAGCAGTCGGTCGAGGAAGCGCTCGTACTGCTGCTGCAGCACGTGCCCCGAGGCCCGCCGGTGTTGATACAGGTGGCCCAGGGCCCGGGCGTGCTGCGAGAACTCGCGGCGCGTCTCGGCGAAGACCGGCGTCGGGTCGCCGAAGCGCGGCGCCTTGCTCCAGTAGAGCAGGAGGAGCCAGAACAGCCCGTGGAGCAGGAACGCCCCCAGCCCCGCCTTGGCCAGCATCGAGATCAGCCCCGCCCCGCCCCCGCCGGTGCGGGCCTCGAAGAACACCACCCGTCCGCGGGCCGGGGCGCTGTCCGAGAGCCAGCGCCGGATCTGCACCACCAGGTCGTCGCGGTTCAGGTTGGCGTTGGCCACGAGATCCTCGTGGGCCAGCAGCAGCAGCTTGCCCTGTCCGACGGGGAGCTCCAGGGCGACGGCCTGCTCCTCGGTGCCGGCGAGCAGCTTGCCGCCCGCGGGCACCTTCATCACGCAGGCCGAGGGGCGGATCCGTAGGTCCGGGTGCGGGGTCTGCTTGCCCGACTTCTCGAACAGCGGCTTACGCTTGATCGAGAGCGGACCGAATCGCGTGTCGGCGCAGAGGCCGTCCGCGTCCCAGAGCGGCAGCGCGACCAGCAGCAGCCGCCCCTTCCGCGCCCACTTCACCAGCCGCTCCTCCTGCGCCTCCGGCACCTCGCCCAGCACCGCCAGCGCGTTCGCGTCGTCGGTGCCCTCGAGGGAGAACGAGCGCGAGACCCGGTAGCCCAGATCCTCCAGGAGCAGGTACAGCGCCTTGGCCCCGCCGCTGCTGCCGGAGTAGGTCGAGGGGCCGGCGGCCGCGGGGGCGCCGAGGAGCAGCAGGGCGAGGCAGACGAGCCAGCGCATCAGGCCCTCCCCTCCTGCACGTGTGCGAGCACCATGCTCTCGAGCTCGCGGTAGCGCTCGACACCCGGCGGGTTCTGGCCCAGGACCGAGCGCTCCGCGGCGAGGGTCACCGCCGCGAGCACCTGCTTGAGCTCGGGCCGGGAGATCAGGCGACGCACGTACTCCCAGTTGGTGGTCGTCTCGTCCAGCGTGAGGTGCCGCATCCGCTCCAGTCCGAGCAGGGTCAGGCGGTGGAGGGAGGCGAAGGCCTCGGCGACGCGGCCCTGCTCGACCAGCCGGCGACACTCCGACAGATCGACGACCCAGGGCCCGCGGGTCTCGACCAGGGTGTCGCCCTCCTCCTCCTCCTCCTCCTCGGGCTTCGCCTTCTCGGTCCGGGCGTCGGAGAAGCTGTTCTTCAGCACGAGGAACAGCGGGATCAACATCGCCGCCAGGATCACGCCGATGAGCATGTAGCCGAGCCAGGCGGGCATCTGCGGCGCGCGCACCCGGGAGGGCGGCCGCTCCTTCTCGGGTTTCCGCTCCTCCTGCTCGGGGGCGCAGCCCTGGCACCCCTCGCTGGGCGGCTTCTCCCGCGGCTGCTCGATGCCGAGCTTCTTGTAGATCCGGTCCAGCCGGTCGTGGGTGTCCTTCACGTCCCAGCGCGCCGCCGCGGCGTGGTGGCCGGCGAGCATCAGGGCGAGCACGAGCCAGGGGAGCAGGCGGGAGCGGGTCCGTTCACGCGCCACGGCTCTGCTCCTGCAGCTGGGCCGCGCGGGCGCGGAAGGCGATCTCCAGGTCCCACCCCTCCTTGCGGATCCGCACGTCGAGGTAGACGAAGAACCAGACCAGGGTGACGAAGGGGACAGCCAGGGCGAAGCCGACCAGGCCGAGGTAGGGGTAGAACAGGTCGTGTTGCGGCAACTCGGCCAGGGAGGTGAAGGTCTGGCCGAAGACCTTCACGGTCATGAACCAGGCCAGGGTGGCCAGGGCGATCCAGAGGTAGCTCAGCAGCAGCGCGACGTTCAGGGCGTGACCCAGCACGTGGCCATGGAAGCCGACCGCGAAGCGTCGGCCGCGCCGGAACGAGGCGCCCATGCTCGAGCCCTCGAGGACGACGATCGGGCCCAAGAACCAGCTCGCGCGCCAGAGGAACAGGCCCGGCACCACCAGGGCGGCGAGGCCGATCAGCGTGACCAGGCGGTTGACGACGAACAGCAGCAGGAAGGGAAAGCCCCGCCGCAGGGTCGTGCGGGCCACGGTGCCGAAGGTCACCGTCGGGCTGAAGACCAGGTGACCGGCGGTGGCGATCATCGGCAGCGAGAAGACCGGGGCGAAGAGAGGGACGAAGAGCAGGCCCCAGCCCCAGTGCCAGCCCAGGGTCACCAGCAGCAGGTGGCCGAAGGCGACGGTGCCCAGCGCGTGGAAGGCCCAGGCGCCGATGAACGGGCCGGGGCGGTGCTGGACCATCCGCGCCGCCAGGGCCACGGTCTCGCCCGCCGGCCGGGCCTTGATCTCGACCTGGAGGTCGCCCGGGTTCACGGCGTGGCCTCCGGGTTGTCGACGGCGTGCGCGCGGCCGACCCGCACGCTGTGCACGCCCAGGTACCAGACCAGGAACAGGGCGCAGAGCCCGCCGAAGGAGAACTTCACCGCCATGGGCAGCGACGAGGGCGAGAAGAAGCCCTCGATCAGCGCGGCGCCGGCGAGCAGCGCCGCCGCGCCGAGCACGAGGCGCACGGCGTCCGCCGCGGCCAGGCGCAGCGAGTCCATCCGCTTGCGGTTCCCGGTGATGATCACGCCGAACCCCAGGCGCAGGCCCGCCGCGCCCGAGAGGCAGATCGCGGTGAGCTCGAAGGGGCCGTGCCCGACGATGAACGAGAGCAGGTTCATCCCCGACGGGCCCCGGGCCACGAAGCCGACGATGGCCCCGATGAACACGCCGTTGAACAGGATGACGAAGATGCTCCCCAGACCGAAGAAGATGCCGGCGGCGAAGCACTGGAACGCGATGCCGATGTTGTTGCGGACGTAGATGCCCGTCATCATCACGTCCATGCTCTCCTCGCGCCCCTCGCCGTGCCCCTTCTCGTGCATCTTCTCCATCTGCTCCAGCATGTGCTTGGGCACGATCTGGTAGAGCGCCTGGTCGTCGTAGGCGCCGAGGGCGATCATCCCGGCCATCGGTCCGTAGAACAGCAGCAGCCCGGCGACGACGTAGGTCGCGTTGCGCCGCACGGCCAGGGGGAAGAGGGTGGTGAAGAAGAGCCAGATCCGGCCCAGGGGAAAGGGCGGCGCGACGTAGAACAGGTTGTGCGCCCGGGCGGTGAGGTTGTTCAGGTAGTCGATCAGGTCGTCGGGGTAGCCCGCGGCGCGGGCCCGGGCGAGGTCGGAGCAGGCGCTGCGGAACAGGGCGGCCATCCGGCTCGCCCCTTCGGCGCTGGCGCGCATGCGCCGGCCCACCGGGCTGTCGGCGATCGTCTGCTCCAGATCGACCCAGTCTGCCTTGCGGCGCTTGATGAACTCGGCCGGGGTCATGGTACTCCGGTGGGGTGGGTGGGCGGATCAGACATGATCTTGCTCGCCGGCGGTGGCGGCCACGTGGAGCTGGACCAGCGTCTCGGTGGCGCTCTTGCCCGACGGCATGCCGAAGCGCCGGCGGTAGGGCTCGGCGAGGATCTCGGCGAGCTGCTCGCGCCGCTCCGGGTGCAGCCGGTCCTTGCGCAGGACGAACTCCTGGAGCAGGCGCCGCTCGCGGTTGGAGAGCACGATGCCCCGGGGGCCGCCCTGGGCCAGGCGCGGGTCGATCTGGGGCTGGCGGCTGCCGAACCAGGTCTTGCGCTCGTGGACCACCACCGTGCCCGCCGCGAGATCTCCCAGGCGCTGGAAGCGGCGGGTGAACAGCACGGAGAGCGCCCCCACCGCGTAGGTCAGGGGGAGGATGTCCGCCGCCCGGAGCAGGTTTCGCAGCACGCTCTCGTAGAAGCCGATGGGGTGCCCGGCCACCTTGACCACGCGCAGGCCGAGCAGGCGCTTGCCGATGGACTGGCCGTCCATCGCCACCTCGAAGACAACATAGTAGAACCACTCGACGATGAAGGTCAGGATCATCCACAGACCGGCCCCGGCGGGTATCAGCGGCCCGAGCAACAGCATCATCAGCAGGCCAACGATCAGCACGCCCACCCCGCGGATGAGCAGGTCGATGGCGTAGGCCTTGCCCCGGTCGGCCAGGCTGGCCAGCTCGTAGGTGAAGGTGATCCCTTCCGGTGTCTCGATGGGCAGGGTGGTGGAGATCATTCGCGCGTCTCGACTATATATGTCACCCCGGGCTCTGCCAAGCTGCGTACCACGTACTACGGCCCGGGCAGCTATGTCTTGCCAGAGGCGGCGGGCGGCAGGTACCTTCGCCCAAACGGCGAGAGGAGCTTCGCCCATGGACCCCCAGAACCCCTACGCACCGCCCGTGGAGACCACCGACGCCCCGCCGCTCGTCCCGGAGCAGAGCGGCCTCGCGCTCTCCGAGCAGGGCTGGGGCACGGTGACCAGCCTGGCCAAGTGGATGCGCATCGTCGGCGTCTTCTTCTACATCGGCGGCGCCTTCGCGGCCCTCGGGGTGCTCGCCTCGGCGGTCACCGGCGGGCGGGGCTTCGGCCAGGCGGCCGCCGCGAACCTGCCCACGGCGATGCTCGCGCTCAACATCCTCGTGATGATCTTCTGGACCGTCTTCTTCTTCGCCGGCGCCACCTGGCTCCGCGGCGCGGCCTGGCACTTCTACGACGGCGTGCTCTCCAACGCCGAGCACGCCCTGGCCCACGGCTTCCGCAAGCTTCGGCTGTACCTCATCTTCTACGGGATCCTGGGCATCGTCGGGCTTCTCCAGACCGTGCTGCAGATCGTCATCGCCTGAGGCAGGAGGAAACCATGGACGCTCGACGCATCCCCTTTGCCCCCGAGGACGAGGAGCGCATCGCCAGCGCCGGCCTGTGGGGCATGCTGGTCGGCATCGTCTCCATCGCCACCGCCCTGTTGACCAGCATCTTCGGCGTGGTCCAGGCCATGAAGGTCTCCGACATGACCCGGGGCCTGGGCGGCGGCGGGATGGGCGGCGCGGTGATCGGGACCACCGTCGTGATGATGGTGGTCTACCTCTCCGTCGTGGTGCTGCTCGCCGTGTTCCTGCTCCAGGCGAGCGCGGCCTTCCGCAAGGTGGCCCTGACCGACGAGGCCGACCAGCACTACCTGCTCGTCGGCTTCGCCAAGCTGCGCAACTACTTCCTGACCATGGCGATCATCATCATGGTCGCCTTCGGCGGAGGGATCCTGATGTTCTGCGCCGCGCTGAGCTGCGGCGCCGCGCTGCGCCACTGAGCTACTCGCGGGCGGCGGTGAAGCTGACGGTGATCCGCGGGGCGATGGCCCGCGGGGCGATGGTCACGATCCCGCCGAAGCCCGCGCCGCTCTTCAGCCCGGCGCCGTCCCAGCTCACGGTGCCGCCCACCTCGAGCTTGCTGTCCAGGGCGAACATCCCCAGCACGTAGTCCTCGAGCAGCGTGGACGCCGCGGAGCAGGCCTTCTTCAGGTCGTCCTCGCCCACGGTGTGGCTCCACTCGGAGAGCGAGATGGTCAGCCCCTGGCCGCCGGAGATCTGCAGCACGATCTGGTCGCAGCTCACCGCGGCGGTGACCTGATCCTTGAGCGAGGTCAGGCCGGCGGCGTCCACCACGTGATCGGCGATGCGCCGCACGAGCTCGCCGAAACGGATGGAGACGCCGTGGGGGTCGACATCGAGCGCGCTCGCCCCGTCCTCCTCCCCCTCCCACTCGGCCGTGATCGCGGCGCCCGCCAGGTCCTGGGCCGAGACGCGGTAGGCCTTGCTCTGGTAGGTGTACTCCAGGGCGGTGACCGACTCGGAGCCCTTCATGTCCCCGGGGAGCAGGCCCTCCTCCAGCGTGATCTCGCTCTCCGCCTTCACGTCGACGAGGGAGGCGGCGAGGACCTGGTTCAGCGAGCCGCCCGGGGCGAGCTCCGCCGGGGCGTTCTGGTCCACCACGGTCTTGACCGGGTCGCGGATCGCCTTGCCGACGTACTCGTGCGCCTTGTCCTCGAGCAGCGAGGGGACGCCGCAGAGCGAGACGATCTGGTCGACGAGGAGATCGGCGACCGCGTCGCCCACGGTGCGGCTCTGGGCCAGCGGCCCGCTGATGTTCCAGGTCCCGCTCGCGGCGTAGCGCCCGACCCAGCCAGGCTCGTCCTCTCCCGCGCCGCAGCCCCAGGTCGCGACCACCAACAACGACAGCATCGCCCTCGTTCTGCTCATGTCGGTCCCTCCAGCGCCGCGATCATACACCGGCGGCGACGGGGGCGCGAATTGGACGGCGGCCCGGGAAGCGTGCGATGGTCACCCCATGCGAGCCATGACGCTGACGTTGGCGGCCCTGGTGCTCACGGGTTGCAAGGGCAAGGAGACCGACGAGACCCGGCTGCAGAGGCAGATCGACACGTTCAAGGTCCACGTCTACGTCGGGACCAAGGCCACGCTGGCCGCGACCGGAGGGGACAAGAAGCTCCGCGAGCTGCGCGAGGCGCTGGTCAAGCTCATCGTCGCCAAGGACGCCGGCAAGCTCGGCGACGAGATCTCGGCCGCGTCCCTCGGCTCCCTCGCCAAGCAGGTCTTGCAGCTGCGCGGGCGCGGTGCCGAGCTCGTGCGCGCGGGCAAGGATCACCCGCCGATCCTGCCCGTGCTCACGGCGGGAACGCTGAAGGTCGACGCCAACGAGGAGCACTGCCTGTTGATGACCGCGCTGCTCGCGGCCAAGTTCCACCCGCGGGCGCCGGTGCCGATCCCCGCCGAGCTGATCCTCTACGAGGCCTCGCGCTGCGAGCCGGGCAAGGTCGACGACGCCGCTGCCCCGCTGCACGCGGTGCGGGCCTACGCCTTCGCCGGCGGCGAGCTCTGCGATCTCGCCTCGAAGGACGCCGACGCGGCCTTCAGCGGCAAGGAGCACGAGAAGCAGCTGCGCGGCGTGCTGACCTACCTCAACAAGGGGAAGGTGAGCGACAAGCAGTCCAGGGCGCTGTCGGCCGCGCTGGGGAGCCTGGCCCAGGGCGCCGTCGCCGTCTGTTACCTGCGCCGCGGCGAGCGCGAGCGCGCCCACAAACCGCTGGGCAAGATGCTGGACGCCGCGGAGAAGGCGGGCCTGAAGACCCCCGCCGTGGATCTGCTCCGCGCCTACCTCGAGTGCTCGAAGGACAAGAAACAAGCCACGCGCGGGCTCGCTCGCCTGGAGAAGCTCGAGAGGCGCGGCGACCTGTCCAAGCACCTGCGCGGCGACGTGGCGCACCTGTCCGAGTACTGCAGGACCGCGTCCGGTACCTCCTCGAAGCTCCTGCGCAAGGTCGCCTTCTCCCGCCTGGCGATGCGGATCGTGATGGACCACGCCGAGCAGGCCGGGGCGACGGCGCCGCTGGAGCAGGACGACCTGTTCCGCGCCGTCCGCCGCCTGGGCGCGGTCTCGGCCGCCCTGGCCAAGATCGGCGACGCCAAGGGCCTCAAGGACTCGGTCCGCGGCCTGCTCAAGCGAGCCCGCGAGTAGATTTTTCACGCAACCGCGGCGCGCCGCGCGCCGATAACCCTCCCGACGGCACAACCACTCACTTCACGGGAGGGCCCCATGTCCAAGCACACGCGCCGCGGACGGCGCGCGAAGAGGAAGGAGCGCATCGGAAACCTGCTCGTCGACCTGCGCACCGGCCAGGTGAGCTGCGCCGAGGTGGAGGCCGACGTGCTCACCCAGCGCCGCTACCTCGAGCTGCACTACACGCTGCTGCCCGAGGACGTGGAGAGCTGGAGCGTCGAGCAGCTCGAGCGCAAGGTCGAGATCGCCCGCCTCACCGGGGCGAGGCGCGACTGGGAGCGCGCGCTGATGGTGCTCGCCCACCACCGCAGCGAGCCAGCCTGCGACCTGCTGCGCGAGCTCGAGCCCCACGTGCCCGAGGAGCTGCGCGGCTTCCACCAGCTCGCCCTGGGCGAGTCCCTGGGCTGGCTGGGCTACGACTACGTCGTGGACGAGGAGGGGCGGGCCCGGGTGCTGCCGGCCGGGGCGCCCTGGCCCGAGGGACCCGCTAATTGACCTGGTCTTCTGACCAGGTCATACTTGAGGTATGAAATCGGTACTGATTTCAGATTTCAAGGCCAGGTGCATCAAGATGCTCAAGGACGTCCGCGAGCGGAACGAGCCCCTTGTCGTCACCCTGCGTGGCAAGCCCCTGGTCACCATCCTGCCGTTCCAGAGCGAGCCGGTGCTCGGGGCGCTCGAGGGGCAGCTGGAGATCAACGGGGACATCGTCCAGCTCGACTGGTCCGACGAGTGGGAAGAGCCCCGGTGAAGAACCTCCTCCTCGACACCCATGTGCTCATCTGGTCCCAGCAGGAGCCGGAGCGGCTCGGAAGCGCCACCCGCCGGGCGCTCCTGGACCCCACGAACCCGCGCGCGTTTCACACCATCTCGACTCTCGAGATCGGACGGCTGGCGGCCGGGGGGCAGCTCGTGTTTCGAACAGACCCCTGGACCTGGATCAAGGGCGCCCTGGGCGCGCTGCGCTGCCAGACCCTCGAGCTGACCCACGAGGACGCGCTGGGCGCCTACGGCCTGCCGGAGCCGTTCCACAGGGACCCCTGTGACCGGATCCTGGTCGCCGCGGCGAGGCAGCGTGGCCTGACGCTGCTCACCGCCGACGAGCGGATCCTCGGCTACCGCAACGTCTCCTCCCTCGACGCCCGGCGATAGCGACGAGGAGGAGCAACGGCAGCAGCAACGGCGGGGCGCCCCCGCGCCGCCCCGGCCGCACCGCGCAGCTGCCGACCACCTCGGCGGCCTCGGGCCAGACGGAGGGCGGCTCCGCGCCGTCGCCCTCGACGAAGCCGCCGCCGAGATCGTCGGCCGCAACGAGCGAGTCGGGGGCCGGGGCGACGAGCGCGTCGGGGGGCACGCCGCTGTCCGGCGCCGGCGCGCCGCTGTCCGGCGACGTCGGCGCGGGCTGCGCGCAGATCCCGCCCTCGTCCACGGCGCCGTCGCAGTCGTTGTCGCTGCCGTCGCAGCGCTCGGGCTCGAGGACGTCGGTCAGGTAGCGCGCGCGCAGGTTGCCGCCGTTCTGCTTCTGGTGCCCCCCCGTGTTGCTCGGCGCCGCGTCGTAGCTCGTCTTGCTGTAGTAGCCGCTGATCGCGCGGACCCAGGCCTGCAGCCGGGCGTGGCCGTTCGGGAAGGTCGCCCCCTTCGCCTGCAGCTTGAGCCGCACCCGCTTGGTCTCGCCCGGCGAGATCGCGTGCAGGGCGAGCGTGAAGCTCGCGCCCGGGCTCGCGTGGGGCAGCGACTGCATCCCGTCGGTGTCGTTCAGCGAGAACGAACCCGGGTGCTTCCAGTCGGAGTAGATGTTCCAGCGCGCGATGTCGAGCGCGGCGCCCAGGCGCTCGATGCTGACCTTGACGCCCTTGGCCACCGCCGTCCCGCTGTTCTTGAGCTGCACGTTGGCGAAGGTGGTCTGCCCCACCTTCCAGTCGAAGATCCCCTTGCTCCCCTGCAGCTGGCAGATGTCCCGGCCCTGGCCGGAGATCGACTCGAGCTGGATCTTGATCGAGACGTTGGGCACCTGGGGCACGCAGCCCGCCGGGCCGGTGGGCGTGGACTTGGCGACCGGCCGGACCTGGATCGCCTTGCAGTCGCTCCAGCCGGCGCAGCCCAGGCCGAAGAGGTGCTTCGTCACGAGCGGCGAGGCGTCGATGATGTAGCCCGTGCCCCCGCACTTGGCCGCGGCCTGCTGCTCGACCCAGCCCGCCGGGCCGTTGTCCACGACCTCCACCACCGCGCACTTGCCGTTGGCGCGCAGCTCGAGCTTGGCGTGGCAGCCGAAGCTCCAGGCGCCGGTGGAGTACCACCAGGCGCCGTCCACGACCTTGCCGCCGCAGGCCGGGGTGTGCTTGTAGGCGCTGCTGTCCGAGGGGCCGCCGTAGCAGGTGAGGGTGTACTTCCAGGGCGCCGGGCCGGAGGGGGGGCCGTGCTTGAACAGGGTCTCCCGGCTCAACCCTTTGTCCAGGGGCTCCTCGCCGCCGCAGCCCCAGGGCGGGAGCGCGAGCAGCAGCAAGAGCGGGAGCGCCCCGAGCCGTGGGGAGCCGACCCCCCGCGCTGTGCAACCTCCGGCGCGCAGGGCAGCGGGCCGGGACGCGTCGGTCCTCGTGATCCCGCGAGGTTCGCGTGTTGGGACGGCGCCGGGGCGAGGCATGCTCCCGGGAGGAGCAAGGGCCGGGCCAGGCTAGAAGGAGGTGCTCTGCACCGCGCGGCCGCCGAGCTGCAGCGCGTCGATCTTCTGCTCGATGGAGGGGGGGATGGCGAAGTGGAGCAGCACGTTGCGGTCCGCGGCGGTCCCCGTCCCGTTGCTGCCGAAGCCCATCTGCACGTCGGTGAGCGACCAGTGCCGCCCCTGCGCGGCGATGTCGCGGTGCGGCCAGTCGGGCACGTCCACGGCCGGGATGTCGTAGTTCAGCATCGTCGAGTAGATCGTGCCGGTCCCGTCCCGGTTGTCGACGATCTCGATGATCCGGGCCTGCTGGGGCCAGAAGTTGGTGGAGCAGGTCTCCACCTCCCAGTAGCCCTTGAGCGGGTCCCCGTCGCTGGCCGCGTTGGCCTTGACCACGTTCTCGTGCCCGTGCCCCACGAGGTGCAGGATCACGTTGGGGTAGGTGTTGACCTTGGCCACGAGCTCGCTGCCCACCAGGTCACGCTTGCTGGCGTTGAGCGGGTGAGGGCTGAACAGTCCCTTGGCGGGGAAGCTCCAGGACGGGTGGTGCGAGATCAGGACGACCAGCACCCCGTCGGCCAGGGCCTTGTCCAGCTGGGGCACGACGAAGTCGTCGTAGATCTCGCGCCGCAGCGTGCCCAGCGCGGAGCCGTCGACCAGGGACTTGGAGACCATCTCGATCGCGATGATGCGGATCGGGACGCCCGGCAGCGGGTCGTAGACGTAGCAGCCGTTGTCGTTGGTCAGGTTGGAGGCGTCCATGCCGTGCCCCGCCGGCAAGGAGGGCGACTTGAGGAAGGCGCCGATCCAGTTGTTGAGGGTCAGCAGGTGCCGGTTGGAGTCCGAGGCCACGGTCCCCGGGCCGATGTCGGCCGCGGTGACCGGCGCGACGCTGGGGTAGACCGCCGCCTCCGCCTGGGTCCCCAGGGCGATGATGTTGCGCTGGTCGCTCTGCAGCATCTGGAGCTGCTGGGATGGGGTCGCCGAGAAGTCGAAGCAGTCGAGCAGGCAGGCGTCGTCCGAGGTGATCAGGGCGTCGATGCCGGGGAACAGGTTGAGGATCGAGGAATCGGGGATGCCGTTGGGCCAGATGGCGCTGACGGTGCCCTGCACCAGCTGGTCGTGGTTGCCGACGACGGCGATCCACGGGACCTGGAGCCCCGCGGCCTGGAACGGATCGTTGGCGTCGTTGTGGGGCCCGGGGAGCGGGTCCTCGTCGGTCCCCGAGTCCGGGTTGATCAGCTTGCCGTCGAGGATGTCGATGAACCAGCCGAGCTCGTTCTGCTGGTTGTTGTCGATCAGGTCGCCGGTGAACACCGCGGCGTCGAACGGGCGGTAGTGGTCCCCCATCCGGTTGATGGTGCGGACCATGGCGTCGAGCACCTGGGTGTTGAACATCTCGTTCATGCGGTAGGCGCTCTGGACGATGCTGTCGTACTTCACCAGGCGCAGCGGGCTCTCCTCGTCGTTGATGTGCACGTCGGTCATCTGCACGAGGTAGAGCAGCGAGATCGGGCTCCCCGAGGCGGTGCCGCTGTTCTTCAGCTTGGCCTCGAGATCGTCCCGCTCGGTCCAGGGCTCGCCGGGGCCGGTCTTGGTCAGGCCGAAGAGCAGCTTCTTCCCCTTGTCCTGCGTGGAGGCCGGCAGCACCCCCTCCACGGTCTGCTTCACCGTGGTCGGCGGCGCCGGCAGGCTGAAGGCGTCCGGCCCGTCGGGCCAGACCGCGTCGGGCACGCCCACGTCCGGCGCCGAATCGGGCAGCGCCAGGTCGCCGGCGCCCGCGTCGGGCAGGTCGGCCACGGCACCGTCGCCGACCCCGCCCGTGCTCGAGTCGCAGGCGACAAGAAAGAGCGCGAAAAAGAGGCCCGCCCGGCCCCAAGATTGAGAGCTCATCGTGTTTCCTGGGCTTGGAGGATGCTCCACATCGTAGCACCCGGAGGGGGGTGTTGCTACGATCGGCACGGGACAAAGGAGGTAGGACATGAGACGGCTGATGATCATCGCCCTGCTGCTCGCCGGGTGCGGCGGGTCCTCGGAGACCAAACTGGACAGCGCCCCGCCGAAGACCGACGGCAAGACCCTCGACACGGGGGGCGTGGACAGCACGAGCGGGGACTGCCCGACGTATCTGCCGACGGCGGACGGCGCGTGCACCAAGGAGGGGCTCGCCTGCAGCTACGGCGACGACCCCCAGTGCCCGGCCACGGCGCGCTGCGTCCAGGGCAAGTGGCAGGTCAGCATCGCCAAGTGCCCGTCCTCGGATCCGCTCTGTCCGGCGACGTACGCCGACGCCGCGAGCCAGGGCTGCCAGACCCTGAACGAAGCCTGCGACTACTCCGGGCTCGCCTGCACCTGCACCAACTGCACGAAGTACCCGGTCGAGTACTGCAACGGGCCGCTGACCTGGCACTGCGACGCTCCGAACGCCGACCCGGACTGCCCCCACGCCCGCCCGGCCATCGGCGCGGCCTGCGCCAAGGAGGGCCAGTTCTGCAACTACGGCTGCGAGCCCGACGTCTCGCGCCGCTGCAGCGCCGGCGCGTGGGCCGCCGCCTCGGCGCCGGGCGGCTGCCCGATCTCCACCCGCCGGGCGAAGAAGGAGATCCGCTACCTCTCGGACGAGGACCGGGCGCGCTTCGCGGCCCAGGCCCGCGACCTGCGCCTGGCGACCTACCGCTACCGCGACCCGGCGCCGGACCGGCGCTCGCACCTCGGCTTCATCCTCGAGGACAGCCCGGGCTGCGCCGCGGCGGACATGGAGAAGCGGCAGGTCGACCTCTACTCCTACGTCAGCATGGTGCTCGTCCTCGCCCAGCAGCAGCAGCGCGAGATCGCGAGCCTGAAGCGCGAGCTGGCGGCGCTGCGCCGGGAGCGCGCCCGGCGGCGCTGATCCCAGCGCCCCAGCCGGCAGGATCGGTACGGTGCTTACTGGTAGGCCAGGGCCGGCGACGAGCTCAGATCCATCTGGTAGACGCCGAAGTAGCCGCTCGAGACGTAGACCGTGTTGTTGGCGAACTCGAGGTGCGTGGCGTAGCCCAGCGTGCGCATGAACTGCTGGCCCACGGGCTGCGTCGGGTCGGAGACGTCCACGGCGAGGATCCCGTCGCCCGGCAGGTTGAGGAACAGCTTGCCCTTGTAGGTGCCCATCATCGAGACCTGGTAGGTCCCCGTCGGCTGGCTGTAGGCCTCCTGCAGCGTCTTCTGCGACAGATCGAAGATCATCAGGTAGTCGCTGACCTCGTACCACTCGAGGCCCTGGGCCTTCTGCGTCGTGTAGTCCGGGCGGGCGTTGAGGAACATCTTGCCGTCGTCGACGACCACGCCCTCGAGGTAGTAGCCGGTGAAGGGCTTGGTGTCGAGCAGCTCACCCAGGGGCTGGCCGAAGGGCGCGACCTCGCGCAGCAGGTTGAGGCGGAAGGTGTGCTGCCAGGTCGGGTAGGTGTAGCCCTGGAGGTAGACCTTCTTGTAGGTGTAGTCGTTGGTGAGGAACATCTGGTTCGTGCCGTGCTTCCAGGTCTTGATCAGCCGCCCCGGCAGGTTGATCGCCGCGCCGGTGACCCAGCTCTTCTTGCTCTCGTTCCACTCCCAGCGCTGGGCGTAGTACTTGTACTGGTTGAAGGTGTCGCCGTCGATGGTCACCTCGCCCACCTTGACCTTGTAGGTCAAAAAGAAGGTCGAGGTGTCCGCCGGGTCGCCCACCAGGCCGTAGAAGTACCAGGAGGTCGAGCTGGACAGGGTGTAGTCCTTGACCGAGGGCTGGCTCGGCGTGGTCAGGTCGATGAAGGCCAGCTTGCGCTCGTAGCTCTGGGTGCTCGAGTCGTAGCTCGCGGTGAGGAAGACCAGCCCGCCGTCGGTCTTGACGAAGCTCGACGAGCCGTAGCCGTAGTAGTGGAACCAGTAGCAGCCCCAGAAGCCGTCCGCGCCGAACCAGTACCACGGATAGTAGTAGTAGTAGGGGAACCAGTCGGGCGGCTGCAGGCTGCTCACCTGCTTCGGGCTCGTCGGGTCGAGCAGGCTCCAGACCACGATCTCCGGCTTCCAGTCGTAGTAGTCGCCGTACTTGTTGGACTTGAGCACCGGCACGCGCCGGAAGACGACGAGGTAGCTCGTGCCCTTCTTGTCCGTGAAGGGGACGACCCGATCCACATTGGCCACGGTGAAGGTCGAGACCGGCGTGGCCTGCTCCAGCAGGCCGCCGACCTTCTTCACGCGGAACTCCGAGGCGAACTTGTCGCTGCTGTAGTAGTAGTAGGGCTGGGGCCGGACGTGCTCGACCATGTAGTCCCCGGCGGCGGTCTTGATCCGGTACAGCTCGGCGTGGTACGGCGCGACCTCGATCATCGAGTCGCTCGTCGGGTTCTTCAGGTCCTCGATGTCGACGACCGAGATGTGGGTCTCGGAGAGGTTGATCACCTTGCGCCGATCTGTCGCCCCCTTGTGGGTGAAGACCACCGAGCGCTTCACCTGGCCCTTGGGGTGGATGATCGTGCCGTAGTTCTGCAGCACGTTCTGCTCGAGGTGGCTCTTGGTCGGATCGTACTTGGTCAGGTCCCAGGTCATCACGCCCACGGCGGTCTCGTAGCCGTACCACCACCAGCCGTCGCTCTTCTTGTAGTAGTAGACCGGCACCGTGATCACGTTGGCCTTGCCGTCGGAGTGCATGCCGATCATCTTGTGCGCCTGGTCCAGGTTCCAGTTCAGCTCCGAGCTGACCCACGAGGCGTTCTCGACGATCACGCACTGCCGCTGGACGAGCTTGATGGCGTCGATGTCCTGCACGTCGATGACGCTCACCGCGACGTTGGTGGACCAGCCGGTGGTCGGGCTGCCGAAGCCGGTGCAGGTGCTCGAGTTGTCCCGGCCGATGGCGATGAGGAACTTCTTGTCCTCGATGAAGCGGAACACGCTCATGTCCCCGCTGAGCCCGCCCACCTCGCTGCGGATCTTGAGCTGCGACGGATCCTCGAAGCTCAGGGCGTAGAGCGGGTCGGTGTTGCGCGCGGTGATCGCGAAGGCCACGCCGCGGTCCGCGTCGAAGGTGCTGCCGCGCACCGTCTCGTTGGGCAGGCCGAAGGGCAGCTCGTCGAGCCGCTTCGGGTTCTTGCCGTCGGTCACGTCCCAGGACTCGAGGGTGTTCTTGATCAGCGAGGTGCCGTGGCAGTCGAGGGTGCTCCACTCCCGGCGGGCGAAGATGCCGAGGTAGATCCCCTTCTTCGTCGTCTCGTCGAAGATGTAGGTCTGCTTGAACTGGTCGCCCAGCTGGCCGTAGGTCTCGAACTTGGTGTAGAGCTTGATGTTGCCCTGGGTGTCGCTGATGTCGACGATGGAGACCTTGGCCTCCTGCAGGCTCTGGTAGGTGCCGCAGTCGTACTTGCTGCCGTAGACCGAGCCGTAGACGCGCCAGTTCTCCACCACCATCAGGGCGTTGGAGGTGGCCGAGATGGTCACGCTCTGGAAGTAGCGGCTGTTGTAGCTGTGGTCGGTGGAGCTGGAGTAGCCGCCCCCCTCGAAGATCTTCAGCTGGTCGACGAGCTTGAGGTTCTTGGGGTCGGCGACGTTGAAGGAGTAGACCCAGGCCTGCTCCTTCTGCTGCTGCGCGTTGTAGTTGTAGCTCCAGCCCCAGTAGTAGTACTGCGAGATGTAGGAGACGACGTAGACGGTGTCGTCGATCTTGCGCGAGACCCCCTCGCGCAGCTCGCCGATGATGTCCACGGTCTGCAGGATCTTCGGGTTCTTGAGGTCGGTGATGTCGATGGCCACGAGCTGGGAGACGTTGTGCCGCTTGAACTGGAGCTTGCCCTTGACCTGAGTCAGGTAGAGCGCGTCGCGGATCAGGGCGTAGACCGTGTTGTCCTGGATGAACATCTCGATCGGGTAGCCGTAGACCGGCAGGCGCGAGATCACCTTGGGGTTCTTGGTGTCGGCCATGTCGTAGATCAAGAAGCCGCGGTAGGTGTTGAGGTAGAACAGCTTGTTGCCTTCCACCTTGTAGATGTCGGCCTCCTCCACCTCGCCGGTGCGGCCCTGGGGCGGCGTGCCCGGAGGCGCGGTGGGCGACGACTTGCCGTCCGCGTCCACGCCGGCCTGGGGCGAGTTCCACTCCCCGCCGCCCAGGTTACGACCGTCGTCGTAACCGTTGGAAGCCGGCTCGTTGTTCACGAAGTCGGTCTGGCCGGGGACGAGCGGGTTGTCCACCTCGGCGGGCTCGCCGCAGGCCTGCAAAATGAAGAGGCCGGCGAGCAGGGCAACGTACCGGAAACGGCTGGGCATCGGGCACCTCCAAACGGGCCCCACGGGCGCCGCCCGCGGGGGTTCGAGTCGTGGCGGTCCAAGGAACAGCAAGATGCATGCCCGCAAAGTGGGCTTTGATCACCACGGCTTGGACTGCCCGGATCCCAGATTTCCCAGCCCGCGCCGCGTCAGGCCTCGGAATTTTGATGGGGTCCCCAGCCCTTGCATTGCGGCGTTCGTCGAGAGTAGCTTCCCCCCCATGACGCAGCTGCTCCACGTGGACCCCAACCGGTTCCTGGTCGACACCTTCCGCCTGGGCAAGAAGGTCTACCTCAGCGGGTTCCGGCCCAAGCACGCCATCAGCATCTGGCGCGGAGGCACCCCGGTGGGCCTGGGCGTCGACGCCTTCTTCCGCAGCCGCGGGGTGCTGGTCAACCACACGACCATCGCCACTGGCTCCTACACCGGCATCGGCGAGCAGGGCGAGGTCACGGTCAAGAACCTCGAGCACCTGGTCCAGGTGATCTGCCCCGAGGACGGGCTGCTGATCCTGGACGACGTCTACGAGTCGGGGAGCACGATCAAGCGCGTGGTCGAGCTGCTGCGGCAGATGGCCCGGTCCAACGCCCCCACCGACATCCGCGTCGCCACGGTGCACCACAAGCCCACGCGGAGCCGCTACGACGAGCTGCCCCTCGTCGCCCTGGAGCAGATCGACGGCGCGGTGTGGATCGACTACCCCCACGAGCTGGCCGACCTCGTCGACCCGGCCGACCCCGAGGACAGCCGCATCCGGGAGAAGGACGAGGAGGTCTGGCGCGCGCTGCGGGCGGGCCCCACCGAGCCGGAGGAGCTGGAGAGCGACGCGGCCTACCACTACGTCTCCAGCCGGGAGCTCTGGCTGGACTGCGTCCGCCTCGGCGTGAACATCGCCCACGACGAGGGCTACCGCCCCGACTTCCTCCTCGCCCTCTGGCCCGGGGGGGTGCTCAGCGGCCTGCCGGTCCACGAGGTCTACAAGTACTTCATGGCCAAGCGGGGCGATCCGGCCCGGGCGCCGGACCACATCAGCATCAACACCTCGCCCACGCGGCAGAGCTACCACAGCCAGATCATCGGCATGGAGTATCTGGTCGACCACATCAACCGCGGCGACAACGTGCTGATCATCGACACCACCTTCCGCGCGGGCCGGCTGGTCAACGACGTTGTGATCCGGCTCAAGGAGGCGCTGCGGCGCAACCTGGACCACCGCCGCGTGCGCGTCGCCTCGGTCTACTACAACCCCGACGACCGCTCGACCTGGACCGTGACCCCGGAGATCAAGAAGCCGGACTACTACCTCAAGCGCGTGCGCAAGGAGGTGATCTATCCGGCGAGCGTGCACAAGCTGCCCGACCCCCGGCGCGACCTGAGGACCCTCGACCCGGCGCTGTGGGAGGTGCTCTACGGCGAGTGAGCCTCAGCGAGAGCGCCCGACCCCGACGCGCGCGCACCAGCGGGCGACGGGGCACGTCGAGCAGCGCGGCGAGAGCGGGGTGCAGACCTGCTGGCCGAAGCGCACGAGCAGCTCGTTGACCTCGATCCAGTAGCGGCGGGGGAGCCTGCCCCGCAGCGCCGCCTCGGTCTCGTCGGGGTGTGCGGTCTCCACGTGGCCCAGGCGGTTGAAGATGCGATGCACGTGAGTGTCGACGCAGATCGCCGCCACGCCGTGGCCGCGGGAGAGGACCAGGTTGGCGGTCTTCAGCCCCACGCCGGGCAGGGCGCGCAGGGCATCGAGGGTCGCCGGCACCGCGCCCCCGTGCCGCTCGAGGAGCAGCCGGGCGACCGCGCGCAGGGTGCGGGCCTTGGTGCGGTGAAAGCCCGCGGGGTAGATCAGCCGGTCGATGGTGTCCTCGTCGAGGCGGGCGAGCGCCTCGGCGGTCGGAGCGCGGGCGAGCAGGCGCTGTGCGGCGGCGTGGGTCACCTCGTCCCGGGTGCGCAGGCTGATCAGCGTGGCGACCAGGACCGTGAAGGGATCTTTTGGGGTGGTGTCAACGGGACCAACGCGGCGGCGGATCGCGGCGATGACCCGGCCGACGGGGAGGTCAGGCACCGGTCGGGGGGCTACTCGCTGTCGGTGGCCGGCGCGGCGGGCTGGGCCGCCTGGCCCGGGGCCTGGTCCAGGATCACGAACTCGACCCGGCGGTTCTCCTCCCGGCCCTTGGCCGTGCGGTTGTCCGCCACCGGCTTGTCCGGACCGTAGCCCACCGCGAACAGCCGGCTGGCCTCGATGCCGCCCTTCTGGATCAGGAAGTCGCGCACCGCCTCGGCCCGCTTCTGGGACAGCACCTTGTTCTTCTGGGCGTTGCCCTGGCTGTCGGTGTGCCCCTCGATGCGCACGCCCTTGACCTGCGGGTTGGCGCGCAGCACCAGCGCCACCTGGTTGAGGATGTTGAAGGAGACCGGCTTGATCCGCGCCCTGTTGGTGTCGAAGTAGACCTTCTTCAGGATCGTGATCTTGTTCTTCTCGATCACGACCTGGGCCTTGCCGCGGTCCGGACAGCCGTCGTTGTCCCGGTAGCCGTTGATCGTCTCGGGCTTGTCCGGGCACTTGTCGTCCTTGTCCAGCACGCCGTCGCCGTCGTTGTCCGGGTCGGGGCAGCCGTCGTCGTCCTTGAACCCGTCCATGTCCTCCTTTTCGTTGGGGCAGTCGTCGAAGTTGTCGGGCACCTCGTCGCCGTCGTTGTCCGGGTCGGGGCAGCCGTCCAGGTCCTCGAAGCCGTCCTTGTCCTCGGGAATGTCCGGGCACTTGTCCTTGGCGTCCTCGACGCCGTCGCCGTCCTTGTCCGGCACGTCGGGGCAGCCGTCGTCGTCCGAGAAGCCGTTCTTGGTCTCCGGCTTGAACGGGCAGGCGTCCTTGATGTCCGGGATCCCGTCGCCGTCGTTGTCCGGGTCGGGGCAGCCGTCGTCGTCCTGGAACGTGTCCTTGTCCTCGGCCTCGTCCGGGCACTTGTCCCGGGCGTCGGGGATCAGGTCCTCGTCGTTGTCCGGGTCGGGGCAGCCGTCCCCGTCGCGGAAGCCGTCCTTGTCCTCCGGCTGCGTCGGGCAGGCGTCGGCGTAGTCGTAGACGCCGTCGTGGTCGGTGTCCTTGAAGTCGGGCGCCCAGAGGGCGCCGAGGAGCACCCGGACCTGGGGGCTGCCGATGGCCTTGATCAGCCCGAAGCCCAGGCCCGCGGTGGCGTGCAGGCCGTGCATCACCCTCACCCGGGCGCCGAAGTCGGCCTCCAGCGGGTAGGCGTCCAGGTCGCTGCCCGACGATCCGTCACAGACCGTCGTGCCCTGGGTCGTGTCATAGCGGCAGCCCGACTCGGTGGAGAAGGCGGCCCGGCCGAAGAGCTCGGCCAGCACGACCACCCGCTCGTGAGCCTGGAACGAGGCGCCGAGCCCGTAGAGCAGCTGGTCCGCGATCTCCGAGGAGAAGATGCGGGTGTTCTCGCGCAGCAGGTAGCCCAGGTTGGCGGCCATGGTGAACTTGCCGATCTGATAGCCGGCGACGACGCGGGGGCGGAAGCTCAGGTTGGGGTCGCCGCCGAAGCCGTCGTCGTTGCCCGTGGGGAAGGTGATGATCGGGGAGAACGCGAGGGAGAAGCCGTGCAGATCGCGCAGCAGCATCGCCTTGAGCTGGAGGCGGAGGTCACCGATGCCCGCCGCGCTGAGATCGCCCGCGTCGTTGCCCTGCTCGTCGACGTCCGTCCCCGTGACGACGAGGTTGATCGGCAGATCGAGCCCGACCTGGGCGTGAAGCCACTTGAAGTGGAACCCCATCGCCCCCACCAGATCCGCGGTCATCTGGTTCTTGACGACGTCGACGGCCTCGGCGTCGCCGAGGTCGAAGCCGCCGGTCACGGCGCCCGTCTTCTTCTGACGGTACAGCACGAGCGGCCGGTAGGCGTAGTTCATCATCAAGCCGACGCCGAAGCCGAGGTGGTCCATCACGTTGGGCCCCTCGACACTGAGGTAGGTGTCGAGGCCGAGGGCGGGCTCGAAGAGCTGGGTGTCGAAGGACTTCTGGACCACGGTGTCCTGCGCGGCCGCGCTCGCGGGAATCAGCAAGAGCGAAAGCACAGCTACGGCAACGAGCTGGCGCATCTTGGGCCTCTCCTGCCAGAGGGTTCGTTTTGGCTCCCCGCCCACCTACCCCACCGTCCCCATTTGGCGGGCCATTATTTCACATACTTGTCATCCGTGACAAGGGAAGAGGCAGTACGGTGTATCGCGGTTCTGGATCCATCGCCTCGACCCGACTCAGGCCGATTTGGCTTGACTCGACGGCGTCCAGGAGTAAATGTGGGATTAGAGACGACGATCATCCAATTTGAGCGCGCGAGCCGTAGCTGCGCGCGAGAGAATTTGGCGTCGGACCGGCGCCCAGCGTTTTCGAGCAAGACAACCAGCTGAAGCTCCAGCGAAGCTGCCGGTCCCCGGTCTCAATCGATACAACCAGGACTGCGCCTGCCCACTGGGCAGCGGTGCCCGGCAGGCCAGCAGAAGGTTTGATCATTGAGTCATCACAAGGGGAATTCCGCCAACCGGGGTGGCCAGTCGGTCGCCCCACCGGGATTGTTTCATGCCAAGTGAGGTTCGAATGATGGACGCAGGTGGAGACGGCCGCCGACGGGGCAAAAAGAAGAACCGTCAACGGCGCAAGCGCTCCAAGCGAAACCGGTCAACCCAGCAAAACTTCGAGCGTTTTCCGCAGGAGACGCCCTTCGGGGACGACCGCTCGGTGCTCGCCGGCCGAACCCTGAAGACCACGGAACGTCGCGTGCTCCAGAGTGATGGTCCTCCGGATGCGTTCATGCTCTTCTGCGCCTATCACCTTGGGATCACCCCCTCGGACGGGTACCAGAAGCCGCAGCTCGAGGAGGTCGCTCGACGGTTCAACATGTCCCCCAAGGATGTCAAGGCATTGCTCGGGGAGCACGGGCTTGACGACGAGACGATCCGCCAGAGCGACTTTGACCTCGAGGGTGCTCAGCTGGATATCCGGCTCGCCCCGGAAGGCATCAGCCGCACCGAGGTCGCCCGGGATCTGTGGCAGGACTTCCTCGAGACCCAGCAGGCCAACTAGTCGTTGATCTCGAACGCGTAGCGATACGTGATCCAGCACGCCATCGGCTTGCCGTCGCTGCCGATGGCCGGACGAAAACGGAACTTGAGCAGGGCCTCCCGGGCGGCCGCGTTGAGCCCAAAACCGGGACCGGTGATCACCTGGGCCTTGCGCACCGCCCCGTCGGGGCCCACGAGCACGCGAACATTCACCGTCCCCTCGACGCCGAGCCCTCTCGCGCGGCTCGGGTAGGGGACCTTCACCTCCTGCAGGATCTTCGGCTGGCTCCGCACGGTCACCGGTCGGGGCTTTGGCGGGGGTGGGGGCGGCGGCGCCGCCGACGGCTGCCCTTGCTTCAGCGGCCCTCGGTTCTTTGGGCTGGTCGCCACCGTGTTGCCCAGGGGCACCGTGAAGGTGCTCTCGCCATCGGTGACCGACTCCTTGCTGGCGCCGAAGACCGGGGGCGGAGGTGGCGCGTCGGGCTCGGCCCGGGTGGTGGGGCGCTGGGCCATCGCCGGGCGCGGGCGCGGACGGGGGCGCGGACGCGGCTTGGGCAGCGGAGGGGGCGGCGGCTTCCGCGCGAGGACTGGCCGCGGGGCGCGCGGCGGCTGGACCACCTTGAACCACAGAAGCCTCGCCTGCCGGGTGGGGCGCCTCTCGATCACCAGGGGCGCGGCGGCGAGCAAGCCGTGCAGCAGAAGCGAGAGCGCCACGGCCACGACCGCCACGGTCCAGGACCGGCCGGTGCGGTGGGATGGCGCAACGCTTGTCGGGGACGAACCGCTCACCAGGATCATGGTAGCCGAGACGGGCCGCGCGCGACAGATCAGCGCTCGAGCGCGTCCAGCGCGCCCTCGTCCACCTGGACGTTGATCGCGAAGCGGGTCACGCCCGCCCGACGGATGATGTCGATCACCCGCACCACGCGACCGTGACGAACGGCCCGATCGCCGGCGATGATCGCCTGCACCTCGTGGCTCGTCCGCGCCTGCCGCCGCAGCTCGGCGAACAGCGTCTTCTCGTCCGTGGGTCGGCCGTTGAGCAGCAGGGAGCCGTCGGCCCTGATCGTCACCCCCACGGTGGCCGCCGACTTCTCCGCCTTCGAGGCCTTGGGCAGCTCGACGCGGATCGACGGGCGGACGATGAAGGTGGCGGTGACCATGAAGATGATCAACAGCACCAGCATGATGTCGACCATCGGGGTGACGTTGATCTCGGTGATCAGGTCGCCGCCCTCGTCGCCGTGGTGCGCCGGTCCGAGCTGCGGCATCAGTCGTCCCTGCCGGAGCGCGACGACCGGTAGGGACCCGACGACTGCTTCTCGCCCCGCAGCTGGGCGAGCAGCACGTGGGCCAGGGCATCGCTCGCCGCCAGCCTGGCGCGGATGCGACGCTGGAAGTAGTTGTAGGCCACCACGGCGGGGATGGCGACGAAGAGGCCCATCGCCGTGGCCACCAGCGCCTCGGAGATGCCGGCCATCACGACCCGCGCCCCGCTCGAGGTGTCCATGGACAGGTCGTGGAAGGCCTTGATGATGCCGATCACCGTGCCGAAGAGCCCGATGAAGGGGGCGTTGTTGCCCAGGGTGCCGAGAAAAGCCAGGCGCCGCTCGAGGCGGACCCGCTCCGCGGCCCGGGCCGCGGTCATCGCCTCGGCCACGGCGTCGGCGCCGCCGTCGTACAGCGCCAGCCCCTCGAGGGCGATCCGCGCCTCGGGGGCGTGGAGCGGCCGCAGTCGATCCCGCGCCTGCGCCAGCTCACCGGCGCCCAGGTGCCGGCGTAGCGCCGTGGAGAGCCCCGGCAGGTCCAGCTTCAGCCCGGCGAAGAACACCGCCCGCTCGACGATCACCGCCACGCTGAGCACGGAGAGGAGGATCAGCAGCCAGAGCACCCAGGTGGCGCCGGTGAGCAGGAAGAGATCGAGCAGGGTACGGATGACGTCCATCGGATTCAGCGCTCCTGCTTGCTCACCTCGCGAAGCAACACGGTGGCGTAGGCGCCCGGCGGCAGCGCGAAGTCCAGGCGCAGCCCCTCGGGCACCGGCCGGACGGTCGCATCGTGAACCGGCACGGTCAAGGGGCGGCGGCCGCCGCGGGCGAGGCGTCCCAGGGCGGAGAAGTCCGCGGGCTGCACCCCCGCCTCGGTGAACACCGCCTGCTCGAGAGCCAGGGCCGGGCTGTCCGCCGCCGGCAGCGGCATCCGTGGGCCGCAGATCGGACCGGTGATCACCACCTCGCCGGCGGCGAGCCGCGCGGCGTCGACCTCGCGCTCCTCAAGGGCGTTGACGAACAGCCCACCCGACTCCACCTTCTGCAGCACCTCGCCGCCCAGGAGCCGGCGCAGGTCACCCTGCTCCACCCGCCGGGCGAGCACCTCGTTGAACAGGGCGGACTGCAGCGCGGAGATCAGGAGCCGCCGCCGGAAGCGGTCGCGGACCTTGAGCTCGCCGCGCAGGAGCTGCAGCCCCTGGACGGCGTTGTCCGCCTCGCGGCCGAAGCGCTGCCCGCCGTAGTAGTTCGGGAGCCCCTCGCTGGCGAGCCGCGCGAGCGCGGCTGCCGCCCGGGCCTCGCCGTCGACCGCCGTCCCTCGCAGCACGATCCGGAAGCGGTTGCCCCTCAGGTGCCCGGTGCGCAGCTTGTTGCCGTGGCGCCCGGCCTCGAGCACGCGCAGCCCCTCCTGCTCGACCTTCAGCAACGCCTGCGGGTCCGCGCCGTGGAGCGAGATCCACTGGCGCGTGACCCCGCGGCGGTCCTTCAGCCCGGCGTAGCCCGCCGCCTCCGGGTTCATGCCAACGGCGTCGCACAGCCGGCGGATCGCCGCCGGCGTCGTCAGGTCACGCTTCTCGATCAGCGCGAAGCAGTGCTCGCCGGAGCCGCTGGGCGTGTAGGCCGGAATCTCCTCGACGTAGAAGTCGTCGAGCTCGCGCACGGCGCCCCCCGATCCAGGGAGCTCCTTCGTGAGCAGGGGCAATTCGGGCTCCGCGCGCCCGAGCTTCCCGGTCACTTCTCCTCGGCGCCCACCATCCTCAGGTACATCAGGGCGTTTTTGTTGTCAGGGTCTTGCTCGAGCACCTCGCGCCAGGCCCGGACAGCCTCCTCGGCGCGCTTGGCGGCGTAAAGGGTCACGCCGAGCTGAAGGCGGGCCGGGACGTAGTTCGGGTTGGTGTTGATCACCTCCTGGTACTCCCGGATCGCATCCTCGACGTTCCCCATGTCGCGGTGGGTATTGGCGAGCTTGGTGCGGATGTCGACGAAGGTGCTGCACAGGGCCAGGGCGTTCTGGTACTCCCTCAGCGCCTCGGCGTAGAACCCGATGCCGTGGTAGGCGTCACCCAGGTCGGCGTGCATGTTGGCCAGCTTGCCCTTGGCGAAGGGGTCCAGCGAGCGCGGCTGCCGCCGGCTGTTCGCCATGGTCTTGCTGTAGACCTCCTTGGCCTCGCGGTACTGCCCGAGCTCGTTGTAGGTCACCGCGAGGTTGAGGGCGGCCTCGGTGTAGTTGGGGTTGATCCGGAGCGCCTCTTCCAGGCTCTCCCTCGCTTGGGCGAACTTCCCCATCTCGTGGTAGATCACGCCGAGCATGTTGTGCACGTCGGCGAAGCCACGGTTCTCGCGGAGCACCTGGGTCAGGACCTTCTCTGCCTTGTCGAACTCGCGGTTCTCGTAGAGGTCGCGTCCCTGGTTCAGCAGCTGCTTTAGCCTCTCGTCCATTGTCAATCTCGCTGGCCTGACAGGTACTCGAGATAGAGCTTCGCCTTGGCGCTGTTCCCGTCGTTCGGGTACCGCTTGACGAGCTTGGCGAAGGTCTCTCTGGCCTTCTTCTTCTGGTCTAGCTTCATGTAGGTCTGCCCCAGCAGCAGCATGACCTCCGGGTCAACGCCGGCGTCGGGGTACTTGTTGAGCAAGGTCTCCAGCCGCAGGATGGTGGCCTTGGGCTTGTCCCGCTCCAGGTAGAAGCGGGCGACGTACAGCTCGTGGTCCGCCAGCTTGCGCAGGCACTTGTGGTAGAGGTCCTTGACCTTGGGCAGGTACTTGCTGCGCTTGAACGTGCGCACAAACCCTTGCAGCTCGCGCAGCGCGTCCTTGGTCGCGCCCTGGTCCTTCTCGTGCGACGGCGGCACGAGGAACCAGTCGCCCGGGATCTGCTCCATGTAGGCCCGGCAGATCTGATACGACGCGTAGCCCCCGGTGACCTCCGGGTGCGTCGGGTGGAACTTGATGAACAGCTTGTAGGCGTCGATGGCCTCGACGTACTTCTCCTGGGCGTAGTAGGTGTCGGCGAGGCGCAGCTCGGCGAGGGTGGCGAAGCGGGAGAAGGGGAACTTGCTCTTCACGAAGGTGAAGTACTTGATCGCCTCCGGGTGGTTGTCGTCCTTGAGCTCGTCCATCCCCTTGGCGTAGTTCGCCCGGGCCGTGTCCCTGTACGAGACGTTCTTCAACGTCCCGTCGGAGGCGCAGCCCATGACGGTGCTCAGTAGACAGACGTACAACAGCCTCTGTGGCACAGCTTCTCCTTGCCGATCAAAAAACCTGATCGACAAAATCTGTCGTTTCCGGAGGTTACGGCAGCGGGTGGGCTGCTGTCAACGACCGGTTTGGCGATTGGTGCGACGGCCGGTTTGGCGCTTGGTTTCGCGGCCGGCCGCCTGTGCGGGCTGCAGCTCGAACTGCAGCACGTGGAGCTTGCCGGCGGGGACGCGGAGGGTCTGCTCCACCGGCTCGTGCCCCGGTGCGGTGATGCGTATGAGGTGGTCCACGTCGGCCTGAACGTCGGCCAGCGTGACCTCCCGGGTCTGGGCCCCGACCCGACGCCCGTCGAAGAACACGTCCCCCTTGACGTTGCTGCCGACCTTGAGGGTCCCGAAGCGGATCGCCTGGCGCTGGAGCGGGATCTCCAGCACGCGTCGGGCCTCGCCGATCCCCAGGGCCACCCGCTGGCGCCACGGACGAAACCCGGGGTGATGCAGGTAGATCTCGTAGGTCTGCCCCTGGCGCAGGGTCAGGCTGCTGGGCGTCGTCCCGGCCTGCCGCGCGCCGTCCAGGTACAGCCCCGCGCCGGCGGGAACGCTCTTCAACAGCAGCTGGCCCCGGGCCGCGGTCTGCTCTGCCCTGGCGAAGGGCCAGGCGCCGGTGAGCACCCGGTAGCCCACCGCCACCACCAGCACGGCGAGGACGACCGCGAGCACCGCCGACAGCAGGGGAGAGAGCAGGGGCCGCGTCGAGGGATCATCGGTGACCTCCAGTGGCTCGCGCTCCGACGGGGCTGGCGCGGGCGCGACGGGCGCGGGGGCGCTCTCCTCGTCGGACGCCGGGGCGCCCTCCTCGTCGCCTCCTTCGTCCGCGGCGGCCTCGTTCGGTGTTTGCTCCGGCTGCTCCGGCGTCTCTGGCCATGGCCCGGCCAGGGCCTCGCGCACCGCCGAGAGCGAGGGGCGCTCCCCGGGCTCCTTGGCCAGCAGCCGAAGCACGAGCTCCGCGAGCTCGCCCGGAGCTCGCCCGGGCAGGCGCGGAGGCTCCTGCTCGAGGTGCATCCGGCGAACCTCGGCGGGGCGCGGCGAGGAGAAGGGCAGCCGACCGGCGAGCAGCTGGTGCGCGATCACGCCGAGCGCGTAGCGGTCCGAGGCGGGCCGCGCGGGCTCGCCCCGGCACTGCTCCGGCGCCAGGTAGTAGGGCGCGCGGGCCTCGAGCGCCGCCAGCTGGCCCAGGCCGGTGTCCATCACGCGCAGCCGCGGGGGCCAGGACCCGCTCGCGGTCGGGCTGAGCCAGATCGTGTCCGCGCTGAGGGCGCCGTGGACCACGTCCCGCTCGTGGGCCGCCGCGATGCCGGCGGCGAGCTGGTCGAGCAGGGGAGCGGCCTCGCCAGCGGCGAGCGGCGCCGACTTGTCCAGCAGGTCGGAGAGCGGCCGCCCCTGGACGAACTCCATCACCAGGTAGGTCGCGCCGTTCTCGAGCCGACCGCAGCCGAGCAGCCCCGTCAGGTTCTCGTGCTTGAGCCCCTCCAGCCGGCGCAGCGTCTCCAGCACCGCGTCGGCGTCCGCCTCGAGCTGCGGGTGGACGACGCGCACGGCGACCTTGTCACCGGTCATCGGGTGGATCGCCGCGTAGACCCGCCCGGTGGCCCCCTCCCCCACCAGCTGGCGGATCTTGTACCCCCCCACGCTGTCCCCGCGGGTCAACGCGTCCGGCATCTCGTCTCTCTGGTTTCGGACTACCTTACGGGCAGCGCTCGCGCCGCCGCAAGTTCGTTGACCGCAAATGTGGATCGGCAGGACAGGTCAGTACATCACGACCCGGATGCGGTGGTTGCTCTGGTCCGCGACGTAGACCACCGAGCCAGCCACGGCGAGGCGGCTCGGGTAGTAGAACAGCGCTCCGGCGAGGGGCCCGTCATTGAAGCCCAGGTAGGAGCCGGTGAGGGTCGAGACCACCCCGCTCCCCTGATCGAGGACCCGGATGCGGTGGTTGCCCTGGTCGGCGACGAGCAACAGCGCGCCGGTGACCTCGACGTCCATGGGCCCCCGAAACGTGGCGCTCGTGGCCGGCCCGTCGCTGTCGCCCTGGACCCCGGTGCCGGCCAGGGTGCTCACCACACCGGCGACGATCTTGCGCAGGCGGTTGTTCCCCGTGTCTGCGACGTAGACCGTCCCGCCCGCGACGGCGAGGCCACCGGGTGAGCTGAAGCGCGCGCTGGCGGCCGGACCGTCTGCGAAGCTCTTCACGCCGTCGCCGGCGATGGTGCTGACCAGACCGGCCGCGATCTTGCGGATCCGCTGGTTCTCGGTGTCCGCGACGTAGATCGCGCCCCCCTCGACGGCGATGCCCGACGGGAAGTTGAAGTGCGCGCCGGCGACCGGACCGTCTGCGAAGCCCTTGGTCCCGTCACCGGCGATGGTGCTCACCACGCCGCCCGCGATCTTGCGGATCACGTCGTTGGCCGAGTCGGCGACGTAGACCGCCCCGGCCGCGTCGACGGCCAGCGCCGCCGGGAAGTTGAGCTGGGACGTCGCGGCGGGGCCATCGACGAGCCCCTGGGTGCCGGTGCCGGCCAGGGTGGTCACCTGCCCGCCAGCGATCGCCCGCACCCTGTGGTTGGCGTAGTCCGCGACGTAGACCGTCCCCCCCGAAACGGCCACGCCCCGGGGGTTGAAGAACTGCGCCGTCGCCGCCACGCCGTCGTTGAAGCCGGGCTGGCCGGTGCCGGCCAGGGTGGAGACGGTCTTGGGCGGCGCGGCGTCCGGAGGGGGCAGATCGGGCCGCAGGTCCGGGGCAGGCGGCCCGTCGACGCCCTGGTCCAGCCCGAGGTCCCCGGCGTCGGCGTCGGGGCGCGCGTCCGGCCCGGCGTCCCCGGCGCCCTCGAGGACGACGAAGGCGCTCGCCAGCGTCCCCTCCTGGCCCCGGGGATCGACCACGGTCAGGTCGTAGCTCCCCGCCTCGAGCCCGGACGGCACCTCGGCCGCGAGCCGCGTGGCGTCCTGGTAGCGGACCTCCCGCAGGGCGCGTGATCCCAGCCGGACCGTGAACGCGGTGGAGACGAACGAGCGCTTGCCGTTGTTGTAGTCCACCTTGACCAGGGGGTTGAAACCGGTGCCGACGATCAGCACCTCGGTGCTCCGATCGCGCGGGCCCTCGCTCGGGATCACCTGCGTCGGCAGCGGGGCGCCGGGCGTGGTCTCGCTGCACCCACCGACGAGGGAGGCGGCGACGAGGACCGCCGGGGCGGCCCACCGGGCACGATCAGATCTCAAGGCGGTAGCCTCCCTCGAGGACCACACCTCCGGCCAGCGCCTCCACGTCCTCGTTGCCGAGCTCGCTCCAGCGGTAGCCGAGCTGGAGGAAGAGCCGACCCGGCCCGAGCGGCCGCGACGCCCCCGCCATGCCGAACACGCCGAAGACCACGTCCGTGCGCGACCGCTCCGGCTCCAGGAAAGGCGCGTGGTTCGTGGTTCGCACGATCTGGGCCACGCAGCCCCACAGCACGTATGGGGTCAACGGTCTCAGAGGCGCCCGGTAGCTCAGCGCGCCGCCCACCGGGACCATCATCACCGTGGACTGGGCCTCCCCCAGGGGCAACGGCGCGTCGACCCGCTGGGTCGCCCACCCGTAGCCCGCCAGGAGCCGCACACCGACGAGCCCCAGGGGCAGCCGGTACTCGACGCCGACCTCGACGCCGAAGTAGGGGGCGACGAGGTCGCCGAGGTTATGGGTCATCCCGACGACGACGCCGATGTCGCCCTGCAGCCGCCCGTCCGACCGGCGGGGCGTGGGGGGTCTCACCCTTCGGACCTGCACCGTCATCGACGCGGGGGTGATGCCCATCTCGGCGAACCGCTGGGACGCCTCGGCGCCGGGCAGGTAGGCCCGGATCGGGACCTTCGCCGCGTCCGGGCGCCGCGAGGGGGCCCAGTACCCCGACCACTTCCCGTCCCCCTGCTCGTCGAGCTTGACCTGTCGGCCGCCGATCTCGAGGCGCGGGGCCTCGGCCACCCGCGGTGGGTCGGCGACCGCCAGGGTGACCCGAAAGCGCACCGCCCCGGAGCTGCTCATGGTGCGGGGCGTGATCGCCAGCGCGATCTGGTTGAAGGGCTGGTGGGCTATCTCCACCCGCCGCTCGGTCTGCAGCCCGACCTTGTCGGTCACCTCGACCCTCGCCTCCCTGGCGGCGGGCGGGACGAGCACCGGCACCCTGGCCCGGCCCCTCGCCCCGCTGGTCACCGGCCCGAACTCCCGATCCAGCACCATGACACGGACCGTGGCGCCGGCGCGGGTCTTCACCGGGATCTCGGTCTGTCCGAAGAGCGGCAACCGCACCACGTGGATCGGGACGTCGACGTCGCCGTCCCGCCACAGCGCGAGGCACAGGACCTGCGGGTAGCGCTGCGAGGGGGGGCGGTAGGCCACGCGCAGCGCGTCGCCCGCCGGATCGATGCGCTCCACCTCCCCCACGTTGGCGTCGCCGAGCACGCGCCCTTCTCCCGGCAAGCCCTTGACGGTGATCACCATCGTCCGCGCCTGCCCCAGGGTCAGGGGGTCAGGGTCGGTGGAGACCTCGAGCCTGGCCGCGCTGGCCGGCCCCCGCCCGAGACAGCCCCAGAGGAGCAGAAACGCCAGGGTCCGACGGCTCATGGAGCGGGCTGCTGGGCCGGCTGGAGGTGGACCTTCAGGGTCTCGGGCTTCTCGCCGAGGATCAGCTCGAAACGGAAGGGGCGGTAGCCCTCCAGGGTGATCTCGATGCGGTGCAGTCCCTTGGGGAGCACCAGGCCCCCGCTGCGGACGACCTCCGCCGCCGTGCCGTGATCCCTGCCATCAACGTTGACCTGCGCCGAGGTGGGGGTGCACTCGATATTGATCCGACCGGTGGCCTCCACGCGAACGGGCGGCGCGGGCGGCGGGGGTTGAGCCGGCGGCTTGGCCGGCTGACCGCAGGCCAGGGAGAGCGCCAGCACCAGCAGCGCCAGCCTGGCTTCCCCTCTCACGCGCATCTCCGTCTCCTCGTCTTGCTCACCGTTCACTTCCACTTTATCGCCTTGGGCACGCGCACATAGGGCGGCTTGCGGCGGGAGATCACCAGCTTGTAGGCCTTCTCAAACAGCGCCCGGCGGTCCTTCCCCCCCTCGCCGAGGGCGTAGACCCCCCAGTAGTACACCCCCTTGTGGAGGGAGGTCAGCACCTCCTCGGTCTCCTTCATCCGTCGGCGGGACACCACCCCCTTGCGCAGGGTCGGGCTGCGCGCGACGACCAGCTCGAACATCTCGCCCTCTCCCTTCCAGCGAAACAGCACCGGGCTCGGCTTGCCGATGATCAGCTGGAGGCCGGTGTTGTCCGGGGGGTGGAGCAGCTGCCCCAACGCGGCGACCTCGGCGCTCTTGACGTGGAAGCGGCGCGCGTAGCCGAACTCGCTCTCGCGCCCCGCCGGATCGACGCTGGCCACGCGCCAGACGTAGGTCTGCATCGCCTTGGGCGCGGGCAGCTTGAAGAAGGGCGTGACCACCGTGGTGTCGAACAGCCGCTCCTCGAAGCTGACCGCCCTGCTCACCTGGACCCGGTACAGGGCCGCGCCGCCCACCGGCGTCCAGCGCAGCTCCATGTCGCTGCCTGCGACGACCTCGGCGTCCACGGGTGGGGCGATGAGCACCGGGTAGGGCAACAGCTCCACCGGCTTGCTGACCCCCTTGCGCTCGATGTCCACGACATGGCGGGGCTCGACCGTGACCTCCGACGTCCCCGAGCGCACCTGGGCCGTGCCCTTGAGCACCGCCACCTCGACCTTGCCGCCCTTGCGCATCCGAACCCGGAACGGGACCGGCTCCTTTCCGGCGGCGGAGATCTCCGTCTCCCCCTGCGGGGTGGCTACCCGAACCGGCGGGGCGCCCGGCTCCGCGATCCCGCGGATCGTGCCCCGCTCGACCCGCGCGACCCGCGGGGGCGAGGTGGGTGCCGCCTTTGGCTTCGTCTGTGGGGGCGCCTGGCTCGGCGCCTCGATGATCACCAGCGACTGTTCCTCGATCTCCAGCCTCAGCTTCTTGCCGACGAGGAGAAAGCTGACGACCGCACTGGCGCCCTCGCCCGTCTTGAGCGCATCCCGGTCGTAGAGCTTCATGTCTTGTTTGGCGGGTTTCCAGACCACGGTGTTGGCCGAGCGGTGGCTCACCTCGCCGACGGTCTTCGCAAGTTTGGCGACGGGGCGCGCCGAGACGTCCTTCTTCTCCTCCTGCTCGTCGCACGCAGAGAGCACCGCCGCCCCGACCAGCAAGAGACCGATCTTCGAACCACGCCAGGCGCTTCGCATCGCGGCATATTGTACAGTCCCCCCCGCGCAAGGCGAAAGGTTTCTTGGTCGGGCTGGCTTGACGTCCCGCGATCGACGAACGAGACTGGATCGCGATGAGGGGGTCTCTTCGATTACACCTCTTCGGTAGCCTGGTCCTGCTGCCGATCCTCGTGGCCTCGGTGGTCACGTTCCTCGCCGTGCGCCTGTTCCGCGAGGACAAGGAGATCTACGTCTACGATCTGTCGGCGCAGAGCGTCGAGCTCGTCGCCCGCAACCTGGCGGCCCGCCTGGAGAGCCTGCGCCTCAAGGCGACCCACGAGCCCGAAGGGCTCTCCGTCCAGCGGCGCGGGGGCGACGCCCTCGAGCGCCCGACCTACACCATCGAGCGCACGGGTGGGGGGGAGCTGCAGGTCGAGGTTCGCGGGTCCGGCGGGGGCCGGCTGACGATGAAGATCCCCCCGGAGGGGCTGCTCGATCTGCGCGGCTTCAGCGGTCCCACCGAGCTGATGGTGGTCAACCGGGCGGGGCAGGTCCTGGTGCACCCCGACCCCAAGCGGTTCCGGGCGCTCCGCGTCGACGACCTGTTGCGACAGCTGAAGCCCTTCAAGCGCCACGGCGCCCGGGCGGGGACGCGGGAGGTGCGATTCATGGGGCGCCGGACCCTGGCGGCCTACGCGGTCGTCGGAGACAACCTCGCGGTGCTCCAGACCCTGGACAAGGCCCAGGTCAGCGCCGCGGCCAAGCCCCTGGTCACCAGCGCCGTCGTCGCGTCGCTGCTCGTGGTGCTGGTGGCGGTGCTGGTGGCGCTGGTCCTCGGGCGCAGCATCCTGCGGCCGCTCCGGCTGGTGTCCGAGCAGGCCCAGGCCATCGGCCGCGGCGAGTTCGGCGTCGCCGTCAAAACCCAGAGCGCCGCGGAGCTGGCCCACCTCGTCGACAGCTTCAACAGCATGAGCGCCGCGCTCAAGCGACGTGACGAGGAGCTCCTGTCGATGCAGCGGCAGCTGCTCCAGGCCGAGCGCCTCAACGCCTCGGGCCGGATGATCGCGGCCATCGTCAAGGAGCTGTCCGAGCCGCTCGAGCGCTGCTTCAACCTGGCCTCGCAGACTCACCATCGCCTGCCCGAGAGCAGCTCCCTGCGCGCGACGCAGAAGCAGATCATGGACGAGGCCAACCGCGCGGCGAACATCCTCCAGAACCTGGCGCGGCTGGCCAGCCGTGAGGACTCGCCGGCCGACGCCGTCGAGCCGGACATCATCGTCTCCGACGTGCTGGTCTCGTCGCGGCCGCTGTTCGACAAGCAGCAGCTCAGCGTCACCACGGACCTGGACACCGGGGTGGGACGGGTGAGGATCGGCCCCGAGCAGCTGCGCAGCGCCCTGCTCGACGTCTTCCTCTACGTCTCCAGGCACGCGCGCCCCGAGGGGCGGATCCAGGTCAACCTCAGGCCAGACGGGAGCACCGTGACCCTGGACGTGGCCTACTCCGGGACGCCGCTCTCCGAGGAGGAGCGGGGCAACCTGCTCCGGCCCTCCGCGGCGGCGCAGGCCGGCGCGCTCGAGCTCGCCGTCGCCACGATGGTCTTCGAGGAGCAGGGGGGAGGCCTGATCCTGGAGCCGACGGAGGGGGGCAACCGCATCTCCATCTCGCTACCGGTGGCCTGAATCGCTGGTCAGCGCCTGGGGGCGCAGCGGTGCTCGGGGGGCGGGGGGCGGATGCGGACCCGGCCGCCCTCGAAGACCACCGGGACACGGGCCCAGACCCGGCGCAGGAGCGCGCAGTAGCCCTCCAGGTAGTCGCCGAGGTCGATGGTCGTGTGATCGCCGAGCTCCGTGGCGACGTAGAGCTTGCCCGCCCTGCGGGCCATGTGTCGGATCGAGCCGTGGAGCCGAACGGTCTCCTGCGCCGTTCCGTCCAGGGTGCTCCAGATCCCCACCATGCCGTTGGCGAACCCGGCGATCAGGGTCGAGGTCGGACCCTCGAGCAGCCGCACCACCGGGCTCGAGGGAACGTCCTCGAAGAACGCGACCCGGCTGCCGTGCGACCGGACGCCCGGGATGGCGACGAGCTCGATGTTGCCGTCCTGGTTGCCCACGGCCAGCCACGGCCCGACCCGGGCCACGGCGCGGACACCAAGGCCGACGTTCACGCCTCCGGTGCGCTGTCCCAGCCGGTCCAGGAACAAGACCTTCTCCGGCGTGGCCACGAACAGGGTGTCGTGGTCCCAGCTCACGGCGCTCGCCCGGTCGGAGAGCGTGCGCGGCTTGCCCTCGCGGGGTATCAGTCGGGCCGGGCCCGCGGGCGAGCCGCCGCTGCGAGAGAGCGCGACGCACCCCGACGGCACGGCGACCATGTCCACCAGGTCGGGCACGCGCGTTTGGGTGAGCTGCCGGTCCGCCTCCCGGTCCCAGAGCTCCAGCCGCTCCCCCTCGGCGAGGATGCACAGGGTTCCCCGGGCGAGGGAGGCACCCCGGGCGCGCTCCTCGACCGCCCTGGCCCACGCACCCCGGGGAGGGGGTGCGGGTCCGCCGTGCTCCATGTTGCGCCAGCCCAGGTGCGTCAGCAGGCGAGGGGGGTCCAGCAGCATCATCGGCGCCCGCCAGCGTGGGCGCCCGGTCTCCGCCTCCCACAGGCGCACCGTCTCGTCGTCGCTCGAGGTGGCGACCAGCCGCCCGTCGGGGCTGAAGGCGAGGAAGTTGACCTCCCGGCGGTGACCGCGAAGCCGGACCTCCCTGCCGCCCCCGCCGTCGGTGGGCCAGAGGTAGGCGCCATGGTCCGCGCTGGGCGCTCCGACCCACGCCCCGTCCGGCGAGACGTCGATGTTATAGATCCGGGCGGCGAGCCTGCCGATGATCCGTGGACCGGCGGGCTGCCAGAGGCGAACCGTCCCGTCCGCGCTGCCCGAGACGACGCGGCCGTCCGGGGTGAAGTCCACGCCGAAGACCCCGGCCGTGTGTCCGCGCAGCGTGCCCAGGTGCCTGCCCGTGGCGACATCCCACAGGGCGATGGTCTGATCGAAGCTGCCGCTGGCGAGCCGCCTGCCGTCGGGGCTGAAGGCCACGCCGTAGACGAAGCTTTGGTGCCAATCCCCCTGCCAGGCCACACGGCGGCTCCCGAGGTCCCAGAGCCAGACCCTGTGGTCCCGGCTGCCCGCGGCGACGCGCTTTCCGTCGGGGCTGAAGGCGACGATGGTCATCTCCTTGTCGCCCTTCAGCGTGGCGCCGGGGACGCCGGTCTCGACGTCCCAGAGCTGCACGGACCCGTCGGACTGGGCCGAGGCGAGCCGCTTGCCGTCGGGGCTGAAGGCCACGCCGAAGACCATCGCGGAGGGACGAAGCTGGCGGCTTGGCCGGCCCGTCGCCACATCCCAGATCAGGATGCTCCTGTCCCGTCCCCCCGAGGCGAGCCAGCGACCGTCGGGGCTGAAGGCCACGCCGTAGATCAACGCGCGGTGCCCGTGGGGTACGTCGTCCGCCAGCGCCCCCTCGGTCAGGCGCCAGAGGCGGATCGTCTTGTCGGTGCTGCCGCTGGCCAGCATGGCGCTGTCCCGCGAGAAGGCCAGGGCGTAGACCCCGCTCGTGTGCCCGACGAGGTTGTGTCGGAGCTGCTCGTCATCGCGATGCCAGAGATGGATCGTGCCGTCGTCGGTCGCCGCGGCGACCCAGCGGCCGTCCGGGCTGACCCGGAGGCCGAGGTACACCCCGGCCCGTTCCAGCACCCTGCCCTCTCCGGTCTGCAGGTCCCAGCGACGCACGGTGCGATCGTGGCTCGCCGAGAAGAGCGACCGGCCGTCGGGGCCGAACGCGACGGCCGTCACGTTGTCGCCGTGGCCCACGAGTCGCATCCGCTCGGCGCCGCTGGCCACGTCCCAGACCGTGATCGCTTTCGCCCCGCCGCCGGCGAGCAGCCGCCCGTCCGGGCTGAAGGCGACGTCCATGAAGCCCTTGCCCTTCAGCAGCCGGACCTCCCGCCCCTCGTCCACGTCCCGGACGCGGATCTGTCCGTCCATGGAGGCGACCGCGAGCAGCTTGCCGTCCGGAGAGAAGCGCACGCCGTAGATCTCCCGGCCGTGTCGGGGCAGCGTGGTGTGACGCCCGCTGGGCAGGTGCCACAGGAGCGCCTCGCCGCTCCAGGTCCCCGAGGCGATCAGGTCGCCGCGGGGAGAGAAGTCCATGCCGAGGACCTGGTCCGTGTGCCCGCGCAGGAAGCGCACCTCCAGGGTCCGTGTGTCGAAGAGGTAGATCGTGTGATCCTGACAGGCGACGGCGAGCTGGAGGCCGTCGGGCGAGAAGGCCACCTCGTAGACGTAGGAGCTCAGCGCGCGCTGCCAGATCAGTTTGTGCCGCTGCAGGCGCCGCCAGATCGCCCGGGCCTGGGCCGAGTCCTTGGCCTCGAGGGTCGCCCGGAGCATCGCCGCGGCCTCGACCAGGGCTCCCCGGCCAAGCGCCGCGCGCGCCCCTTCGCGCTGGGCCTCGGCCCGGCGCAGCACCGCGTGGTCCCGCGACCGGGCCGCCTGCCGCTCCTTGTCCGAGTACGCCCAGGCGACGACGAGCGAGACCGCCGCGATCAGGGCGAGGGTCGCGACCAGCCCCACGCGCCGCAGGCGCGCTGCCCGCCGGCGGCGCCGCTCGAGGTCCAGACCGGCCCGGTGGAAACGCCGCACCAGCTCCGGCACGGTCGTCGTGGCGCGCGCGAGCCAGCGCGAGGCCTCGTGCAGCGCCTCGCCCTGCCAGACCTCGTCCCACCGCTCTCCTCGCCGGCCCCACAGCTCGGCCGCCTGGCGCAGCTCGCCCAGGAACGCGAGCTCCTCGTGGCTCTCGTTGATCCAGCGCGCCAGGCGACCCCAGGCCCGGAGCAGCGACTCGTGCACCAGCTCGACCTCGGTCGAGACCTCGCCCCCCTGGCCCCGCATCGCGGTGACCAGCCGCCCCTCGATCAGCCGCTGCAGCGCCGCCTCCGCTCCGGGGCCCAGCCCGTCCAGCAGGTCGTCGCGCGAGCGCACGCGCCGGGTCCCCTCCGGTGTGACCAGCCTGAGGAGGATCTGCCGCGCGAGCTCCTCCTGCCCCGGTGACATGCCGGTGACCACCGCGTCCGCCTGCTCGGCCAGCGCCCCGCCGACCCCGCCCGTGGTGTCGTAGACCGAGCGCAGGAGCAGCCGCTCCCTGGCGTCACGACGCTCCCACAGCATGCGCGTCGTGAACTGGAGCAGGGGCAGGCTGGCGGGCTCGCCGCGCACCTCGGCGAGCATCTCCTCGACGAGGGTCGGATCGTCGTAACGGTACGATACGGCCTCCAGCGGACGGATCAGGATCTCGGCGAGCGCATCCCGACCGGGGCTGCGCAGCAGCGTGACGTGGCCGAGGGCCTCCTGGGTCTCGGGCCCCTCGGCGACCCGCCCGAGCGAGTCGTCCCGCACGGTGAAGATCACGCGCACCGCGCCCTCGACGTCGTCACCCGCCTGGCACACCGCCCGCATGTAGCGCCGCCGCGTCTCCTCGTCATCGGTCAGGGTGTAGAGCTCCTCCAGCTGGTCGACGAAGAGCAGCGCCCGGGCCCCGTGTCGCTCTGCGAGCTGCTGCAGGCGCAGGCCGAGCAGCCCGGGTGTGTCTCGCAGCCCGTCATCGACGGGAGCGGGGACGGGGGCCTCCCCCGGTTGCTCCACGTCCACCGTGAGCGCGGTCTCGCTCGGACCGGCGCGCGCCTCGAGCGCGAGCAGGCTCGCCGCCAGGTGCTCGAAGGGGGCGGTGCCCGGGCGCACCGCGAGGACGAGCCAGCGCCCCTGCTCGCGCAGCCGGGGGACGACCCCGGCCTGGACGAAGGAGCTCTTCCCCGCCCCGGAGGGGCCGACCACCGCCAGCACGGGCTGCTTCCTCAGCCGCTCCACGAACGCCGTCACCTCCTGCTCCCGGCCGAAGAAGAGCGACGCGTGCTCCTCGTCGAAGGGGAGCAGACCGCGGAAGGGGCAGGCGTCCGCCGGCAGGGACGGCGCCTGCGCGCCGAGGGTCTCCTCGAGCGCGGCGACGACCTGCGCCGCCGTGGGCCGGCGGGCAGGGTCCTTGTCCAGGCAGCGCTCGACAAGTCGCACCATCGACGGCGCGGCCTCCCGCACCGGGTCGAGGGGGACCGGCTCCACGGCGGTGACCAGCGCCACCAGCTCCTCGAGCGAGCTCACCGGGTAGGGTCGGCGCCCCGATGTGGCCTGGTAGAGGATCATCCCCAGGGCCCAGATGTCCACGGCGGCGCCGCTCTCCTGCCGCCGCCACTGCTCCGGAGCCATGTAGAGCGGCGTTCCCTTGAGCTCCATCGCGGTGGCGCCCCCCGAGGAGACGACCAGCGTGCGCTCGGTGACGTTCTGTTCCAGCCGCCCCTCGACCTCGCTGGCGCTCGACGGCTCGGGCTCCGCGGCGTCGTGGATCGAGGCGGCGAGGCCGAAGTCGAGCACCTTGGTGTCGCCCCGGGTGGTGATCACGACGTTCTCGGGCTTGAGATCGCGGTGCAGGATGCCGTGGCCGTGGGCCTCGCGCAGCGCCTGGGCGATCCCCAGGGCCACGCGGGCGACCTCCTTGACCCCGAGCTGCTCGCGGCGCATCCGCTGGGCCAGCGTCTCCCCCTCGAGGTACTCCAGAGCGAGGTACGGGCTGCCCTCGTGGTCTCCCACGTGGTAGATCGTGACGATGTTCTGGTGGCTGAAGCTCGCCGTGGCCTGGGCCTCGGCGCGGAACAGCCGCCTGATCCGTGGCGAGCTCTGGCCGAGGATCAGCTTCAGGGCCACCCGGCGTCCGAGGCGCGTGTCGCGCGCCAGGTGGACCTCGCTCATGCCGCCGCAGCCCAGCAGGCGCAGCACGCGGAAGTGATCGACCACGGTGCCGGGCAGCAGCCGCGGCATCGTGCTGTCGTCGCGCTTGTCCATCGGCAGAGAACTCGCTCTGTTCTACCACGAGATGGGGGGCAAGGGCAGGCTCAGGGCTGCCAGCGCAGGCAGGTCCCCCGGGCGTCGTCAGGGGTCACCCCCCCCGCCCGCCCGAGCCAGTAGACGATGAGGTAGTCCGCTCCGGGGAAGACCAGCTGCGGGGTGCCTGCCTGGGTGCTGTAGAACGGGTGCCTCTCCCAGAGGAAGTACGCCGCCTTGCGATCCGGCACATCGACGGCCACCGTGGTCTGGTTGGTGCATGCGGAGCTCTGCGGGTACTTGCCGGTGTTGTCGATCTGCCGCTCCGCGTTGGGAGGGGGCGGGAACAGCGCGATCTGTGCGTTGGCGGCGGCAACCGCCGCCTGGACCGCCGGCCCGCCGCCGGCGTGGCTGGCGTACATCAGGTTGAAGAACGCGTTCTTGTGCTGGGCGACGTAGGGCCACATCTTGGTCTCCAAGAGCCCCTGGAGCGTGGCGCGCAGCGTGGGGTCGCGCTCCATCCGGATCAGGTTGAACATCGGCATGAAGGTGATGTTCAGCCCGTAGTACTTCTCCCAGCACGTGGTCGTGGTGAAGGTGTAGAGCTTCATCTTCTGCACCCACTCGCCGATGTGCTGCTTGTAGTGCGCGGTGATCGCCGCGTTCTGGGCCGCGTACTGCGGCACGCCGGCGGTGACCACCATGCCGAGCCGGAGGATCGAGGCCAGCATAATCGTGCTGCCCGAGCGGATGATCGGGACGCCGCCGGCGACGGGGCCGAGCAGCGGGACCTGCTTGACCACCACGCTGTAGTCCGGGAAGAACTCGCGCATCCCCAGCACGCTCGACTCGCCGACGTCCGAGGGGTCGGAGTCGGACCCGATCTGGATCGCCGGGTGGCCGTCGACGAACTCCGCCGGGTTGAGCACGACGTACTGCAGGTCCAGCTTCAGCGGCAGCTTGAACGCCTGGCCGCCGAGGGTGAAGCGCACGTCGACGGTGAGCTGCTTCCGCTCCTTGATCAGCTCCATGCACAGGCCGACGATGTCCTGGCGGATCATCTGCCGGTGGTTCTCCGAGGTCAGGACCTCGTAGGCCAGCCCGTAGCCCAGCAGCGGCCCCTGGTGGGCGTCCCGGCTGGCGTTGCCGTCCCAGAAGTAGTCCTTCCCCTTGTACAGCACCTTGTGGTGCTCCGGGTCCTTGGGATCGTAGAGCGCCGCCACCCGGGGGTCGCCGCCCAGAGGGGCGGCGTAGCGGGCCATCACGCCCGCCTGCCCGGTCACCTCGAACAGCCGGTGGATCGTCTCGACCAGCGCCCGCGTGGTCTTCTGCGCGTCGGGGGAGCCGGTGGCCTTGCAGCGCAGCGCCTCCGCGGCGAGGTACGCGCCGGTGAACAGCGCGGAGTCGCGCATGCCGTGGTACGTGGCCACCTGGGAGTAGGAGGTGTCGGTGAAGACGGCCGAGTTCAGCGCGCCCTCGGGCAGGTGGTAGCGCCGGATCCAGGCCTCGTAGCGCCGGGCCCGGTCGTGCGTCCCGTTCGTGACGGGGACCGGCCCGTTCTTCGCCAGGGAGAACAGCGTGCAGCGCTCGGTCTTCCCCTGGACGGTGCGGGTCTCGTCGAGGACGCACTCGTCCTGGCACCCCGCCGCGCAGGCCCCCCCGCTGCACAGGGTGTCGCTCGGGCAGGGCTGGACCGACCACGCGCCGGCGACGCACACCCCGCGGTGTGTCGGGTCGGCGCAGGTGATCTGCCCCGGTTGACAGCCGGTGGAGAGGTCACCCAGAGCGCCGGGGAAGCTCCCCCCGTCGACGGCGGGCGGCGCAACCTGCCCGCCGCCATCGCGGTCCGCCTCGAGGACCGCCGAGGCGCAGGCGACGACGCAGATCGCCGGCAGAACCAGGAACGCCCTGGACATCGGCCCGTCCCTCGAAGCTAGCCGCGGAAGTCCGCGACGCGGACGCCGAGCTTCTGCGCCCGCCGGTAGAGCTGACTGCGGCTGATGCCGAGCGTGGCCGCCGCGGCGTTCACGTCGCCGCGGTGCCGGGACAGCGCCCCGGTCAGCTCGGAATACAGCGCGCTGACACCGACGTCGCCCTGCTCGAGGTCGAGGGGGGCGTCCTCGGGTGTCCGCTCCAGCGCCCGTGCCACGGTCCGCTCGAGCTGCCGGACGTTCTCGGACCACCGCTCACAACACAGCTGCTCCATCGCCTCCAGGGTGACCCGACGCACCTGCCCCCGCATCTGCATGATCTGGCGCACCAGCTCGGGCACGTCCTGGGTCCGGTGCTCGAGCGGCGGGAGCTCGAGCTCGACCGCGTCGGCGAGGTGGGCCTGCAGCTCCGGCTCGAGGGCGAGCGGCTCCCGACTCGAGGCCACGAGGCGCACCGTGTCGTCGAGCCGCTGGGCCAGGCGTCGCTGGGTCCCTGGCGCCAGAGCTCCGACCAGGCGCAGGAACAACGTGCCCCCCGCCGCGGCGAGCACCTGCTCGTCGAGGCGCTCGCGCGAGACGGTCGTGCAGTCGACGGTGACGAGGGGACCCCCCTGGCCCAGGCGGTGCAGAGCCCTCGCCGCCAGAGCCTTGCCGCTGCCGGCTGCGCCGATCAGGACCACCGGTCGCCGCTCGCCCGCGAGGCGCCTCAGCTGCTGACGCAGCCCGTGCAGCGAGCTGCCGGCCAGCTCCTGCGCCGCGTCCACCGGCTCGGGACCCGCGGTGTCCCAGGCCGCCGCGAAGCGCAGGAGCGTGGCTCCTACACGGATGATGTCTCCGTCACGAAGCTCCCGCGAGCAGACGCGGGTTCCATTGACGAAGAGACCATTGGCGCTGTCCAGGTCCTTGATGCGCCAGCCCTGAGACGTGTGCTCGAGCCGGGCGTGCCGGCGCGAGACGAGATCGCTGAGGATCACGATCTCGCAGGGCGGCGCCCGGCCGATAACGACATCGCCGTTGAGTCGGTGCACCCCGGGCGAGTCGAGGGGAAACACACGCACCAACGTGGGTGCCTTCTCTGCCGTCTTCATGGTGGCCTGTGCTCGCATTGATCTTAACCTCTGTCCGTCATCTCCATGCAGAAGAAGCAAGCTCCGGACCAGCCAATAACGCAATGAGTGTCGGCGGCTTGGGCCTCCTCGTGGGTTCTTGGATGGTGACCAAAGGCCCGATGACCACCACAGTTGCCGTCTTGATGCGACAGCATGGGACAAAGAGGTAGAACATTTGACAGGCCAGCCACGGCCCAATACTGTATACATGTTCAGCTCTGAACATGGGTGCAGCATGCCGGTAGAACCACTTGATTCTAATGCGTTAAACGCCATCCTCGCCCGCTGGGCCGCTCCATCCATTGCCCGCCAGGTGTGTTGCCACCAGGTGTTCGAGGCCCGGCCAGCCCAGCCCGCGCCGTTTCCGGACTGGCTCGCTCCCCCGCTCGTGGCCGCGTTTCAGAGGGGAGGGATCGATTCGCTCTATGCGCACCAGGGGCGGAGCCTGGCCGCCAGCCGGGCGGGCCGCGACGTGGTCGTGGCCACCCCCACCGCCTCGGGCAAGACCCTGTGTTACAACATCCCGGTCTTCGACGCCCTGCTCGCCGACGACGAGGCCCGGGCGCTCTACCTCTTCCCGACCAAGGCCCTGGCCCGGGACCAGGTGGAGGAGGCCCGTCGGCTGGCCGGCGAGGTCTCGCCAGACGGGCGGCTCGGCGTGGCGGTCTACGACGGGGACACGCCGGTGGACCAGCGCCGCGCGGCCCGCCGCCGCGGCCGGATCATCGCCACCAACCCGGACATGCTCCACGCCGGGATCCTGCCCCACCACCCGCGCTGGGCCGAGCTCCTCGGCGGGCTGCGCTACATCGTCGTCGACGAGCTGCACACCTACCGGGGCGTGTTCGGCAGCCACCTGGCCAACGTCCTGCGCCGGCTGCTCCGCGTGGCGCAGCTGCATGGCTCGCGGCCGCGCTTCATCGCGACCAGCGCCACCATCGCCAACCCGGGGGAGCTCGCGGCCCAGCTCTTCGGGCGAGAGCCCGAGGTGATCACCCAGAGCGGTGCCCCCCGCGGCGAGCGGCACCTTTTGATCTACAACCCGCCGGTGGTGGACGCGGCCCTGGGCCTGCGCGAGGGCGCCATGCGCAGCGCCTGCCGGCTGGTCTGCGACCTGGTCGAGGCCGGGATCGGCACGCTGGTCTTCTGCCGCAGCAGGCTCGCCGTGGAGGTGATGGTGCGCGAGCTGCGCGACCAGCTCGCCCGTCTCGGGCCGCGGGACATCACCGCCGAGCGGGCCCCACGGGTCCGCGGCTACCGCGGCGGCTACCTGCCCGATCGCCGGCGGGAGGTGGAGCACGCCCTGCGCTGCGGCGCCACCGACGTGGTCGTGGCGACGAACGCCCTCGAGCTCGGCATCGACATCGGGGGGCTGGACGCGGTGGTGATGGTGGGCTGGCCCGGGAGCCGGGCGGCGGCGTGGCAGCGCGCCGGACGCGCCGGGCGCCGCCTGGAGCCCAGCCTGGCGCTGCTCGTCAGCTCCAGCGAGCCCGTGGACCAGTTCGTCGCCGCGGATCCAAGCTACCTCCTGGGTGGCGGGGTGGAGCACGCGCGGATCAACCCCGAGAACCCGTCGATCCTCGTCCCACACCTCAAGTGCGCGGCGGCGGAGATCCCCTTCCTGCGCGGCGAGCGCTACGGCACCTGCGACGAGGCGTTGACCGAGGAGGTGCTCGGTCACCTCGCCGACGCGGGCCTGCTGCACCGCTCCGGCGGGGGCGCGTTCCACTACACCGGCCACCCGCACCCGGCGGCCGAGGTGCACCTGCGCGGCCACCTCGACGAGAACTTCCTCGTGGTGCGCGAGCCCGGCGGGGCGGTGATCGCCGAGGTGGACTACGGCGACGCCCCGCAGGTTTTGCACGACAAGGCGATCTACCAGCTCGAGGGCCGCCAGTACGAGGTCCTGCGCCTGGACCACGAGCAGCGCAAGGCCTTCGTCAGCGAGGTGGCGGTGGACTACTACACCGACGCGATGACCCAGAACCGGGTGCGTATCCTCGAGCGCGCCGAGCAGGACGCCGACGTCGCCTTCTGCGGCGAGGTCCACGTCGTCAACCGGGTCGTGGGCTTCAAGAAGATCAAGCTCCACACCGGCGAGAACGTGGGCTACGGCGACGTGAGCCAGCCCGAGCGCGAGATGCACACCACGGCCTTCTGGCTCGCCTTCCCCGACATGCGCCGGCTCGAGCGGCCGGCGGGCGAGATCGCCGCCGCCGCCCTGGGCGCGGCCCACGCCCTGCACTCGGTGGCCGCGCTGCTGCTGATGAGCGATCCCCGCGACCTGGGCCGCGCGGTGGGCGACGCCCGCTCGGGGTGGTTCGCCGTGGCCGGCGCAGGCCGCGCCTCCTTCTCGGCGGCCGCGGACGGCGCGGACCTGCGCGGTCCGAGCGCGCCGGTGGTCTTCCTCTTCGACCGCTACCCCGGCGGCACGGGGCTCTGCGAGCGCCTGTTCGAGGAGCGCGCCGCGCTGCTCCGCCGCTCCGCTCACGCCGTGGCCAGCTGCTCCTGCAACGCGGGGTGTCCGGCCTGCGTGGGTCCGGGGGCCGGTCGCGCGGTCCGCGCCCTGGCCGCGCGCCTGCTCGAGCGCGCGCAGGCCGCCCTGGAGCGGACCGGCCTGCTCGGCCGCGCCCCGGCGATCGCGCAGGCGGCGGCGGGGGAAGCCTGATGGACCTCGCCGACCGCATCCGACGCAGCCTCTCGCCGGCCGGCCGACGCCCACCGCCGCCCCGCTCCGCGCTGATCGAGCAGCTGCGACGGGAGATGAGCCGGATCCAGGCCCGCGCCGCGACCCCGTCGCGCCCCGCCCCCCGCCTCCGCGCCGGGCCAGCGCCCGGGCTCCCCGAGCCCCTCGACCCCGAGGGACAGCTCTTCCGCCAGGACTTCGCCCCGCGCCACCGCTTCGGCGAGGCCGCGCTGGAGCGGCCGGGAGCCGAGCTGCTGGCGATGATCGAGCGCCTGCTCGGCTGGTGCGCCGGGTGGACCGGCGACCACCTGCGGGCCGAGGACCTGCTGTTCCTCGACCTGGAGACCACCGGCCTGTCCCGATCGGCCGAGACGATCCCGTTCCTCATCGGTGCGGGGCGCTGGCCCATTGCGGGTGAGTCCGCCGGGGCCGGCGGGTTTCGCGTCGATCAGATCTTTCTGCGTGACCCGGCGGACGAGGCCCTCGCCCTGGACCGGCTGCAGCAGCTCCTCGAGACCACGCGGGTCGTGGTGACCTTCAACGGCCGCGGCTTCGACCTGCCCCTGCTCCAGAACCGCTCGCTGATCACCCGCACCTTCCTCGATCTGGACCGACGCCCGCACCTCGACCTGCTCCCGATCTGCCGCCGCCTGTTCCGCCCGCGCCTGGTCAACTGCCGCCTGGTGACCCTCGAGCGCGATCTGCTCGGCTTCACCCGGGAGGGCGACGTCGAGGGCGACCAGGCCCCGCGCATCTACAACGAGTGGCTGCGCAGCGGCGAGCCGGGCGAGCTGCCGTTGATCCTCGAGCACAACCGCCTGGACGTGGCGTTGATGTCCCCGCTGCTCCACCGTGCGGCCCGGCACCTCGTCGACCCGCTGCACTGGGCCGAGGACGCGGAGGAGCTGCTGGGCTGCGCGCTGCTGCACCTGCGCCGCAAGGAGCGTGGCGCGCCCGAGCTCGCCGAGGCCTGCCTGATCCGCGGCCTCGAGCTCGCCCGGCGTCCGGCGACCCGCCGCTCGCTGCTCGTCACCCTGGCCCGGCACCTGCGCCGTAGCGGCCGGCCCCACGACGCCAGCGCGCGCTGGGAGCAGCTGCGCCGCGAGTTCCCCGACCAGACAACGGGCTGGATCGAGCTCGCCAAGTACCACGAGCACGTGACCCGCGACCTGCCCCGGGCGCTCGAGCTCGCCGAGCGCAGCCCACACCAGACCGACGAGGTCCAGCAGCGACTGCGCCGGCTGCGCCGGCGCGTCCAGCGCAGCCTGGAGCGGCCGCGCTAGCCGCTAGCCCTCGCGCAGCCCCTTCAGGGTGCGGATGTTGCGGGCGAAGGAGGGGCTGCCGTCGGGCTCGGGCGGCGTCTCCACCACGCCGGGGACCCGGGCGAGGCGCGGCTCGTTGACCAGCCGGGCGAAGGCCGCGAGGCCGAGCTCGCCCTCGCCGATGTGCGTGTGCCTGTCGACGCGGCTGCCCCGCGGCCGCCGCGAGTCGTTGAGGTGGAACGCCTCGACCCGCGCGAGCCCCACCGCGCGCTCGAGCTCGTCGAGCAGCGCTTCGGGAGCGTAGCCCGCGGCCAGGGCGTGGCAGGTGTCGATGCACAGGCCCAGGCGCTCGCCTCCCGGCGTGCGGCGCAGCAGCCAGCCCAGATGCTCGAAGCGGTGGCCCAGGTTGCTGCCCTGGCCCGCGGTGTTCTCCAGCAGCACCCGCGCGGCGATCCCCGCGCTTCGCCGGTGTACCACGCCCAGGGCCCGGGCCACGCGCCCGAGACCCCTCTCCTCCCCGAGGCCCATGTGCGAGCCCGGGTGGAGCACCGCCCCGGCGATGCCCAGGGTCTCGCACCGCAGCAGCTCGTCGACCAGCGCCGCGGTGGAGCGGCGCCACAGCGCCTCGTCCGGGCTGGCCAGGTTGATCAGGTAGCAGCAGTGAGAGAGGAGCGGCAGGCCGGGCAGGCGCGCCGTCTCGGAGCGAAAGAGGCTGGCCTCCTCGTGTCCGAGCGGGCGGGGCGCCCAGCGCGAGTTGAAGCCCGTGAAGATCTGGACCGCCTCACAGCCGTCGGCCTCCGCGCGGGACAGCGCGGTGTGCAGGCCGCCGGCGGTGGACTCGTGGGCGCCGATGAGCACGGCGCGCTCAGCCGCCGAGGGAGCGGAGCATACGCTCCACGTGGGCCCAGGCCGGGGTCTCGCGCACGGCGGGGTCGAGGCGATCGATCTCCGCCAGGAAGCGCCCGAGCCGCTCGCGCAGCTCCCGCTCCGCGTCGTCGAGCACCGCGTCGAAGCGTGGGTCCATCAGGTGGCCGGTGCTCGCCGTCTGCGCCAGCATGTGATCGAGGAAGATCTCCAGCCGGCGCCCCGCCTCCATCATCGACGGGGTGTCGCTGCGCGGTGGTCGGTCCGTGATCGGCACCCAGTGCAGCTCGCGGCGCCAGAGCTCCTGAACGACCTCCTCCCGGAACAGGGAGAGGCTGGTGCCGAAGGGCACCTTGGTCGGCCGGCGCCCCACCGCCTTGCGCACGGCGTCGATGATCTGGTGGAAGTTGTCGTCGTCGAGCGAGAAGCCCACGAACAGCATGTGGCGGGTGATCAGCAGCGCCTGGACGATGGCCGCCAGGGCGGCGCGGTTGTCCGCGTAGCGCAGGTAGGCCGCGCGGGTCAGCACGATCTTGCCCGGCTCGGAGACGCAGCCGTGCATCTTGAGCAGCCAGCGCTGGCTCTCCGCCGCGGAGGCGAAGGGCAGGACCGCGGTCCTCAGGCCGGTGGCCTCCGACGCCTTTTCGAAGAGCTGGTCGTAGTTGGTGGTCACCGCCTCGCGCACCGGCAGCGCGGCGAGGAGCGCGTGGCTCAGGCCGTAATACGGGGTCCCGAGCCGACGGGCCACGGCGTCGCCGAGCTGGCGCGTGCCCCCGATGCGCCCCTCGATGATCTGCGCCTGGTCCAGAGGGTTGAGGCGGTCCAGCGCCGCCCGCTGGTCGCCGAGGCCGGCCTCCTCGGCCAGCTCCCGCAAGAGCTCCATCCACAGCGGCAGGCCCGCGCTGCGGCTCACGCCGGCGCCGAGGAACAGGACGAGGTCTCCCCGGGAGGCGCGGTCCGCGAGTCGCGCCGCCTCCCGTTGCAGCGGCTCGTCGAGCCCGGGCCAGGGATCGGCCACGGTGCGCCGGCGCTGGGCCTGAGCCGCGGCGAAGGCCGAGGCCTCGATGATCACCAGGGCGACGTCCATGTCATGGCGCCGGGTCGCCTCGTAGAGCACCGGCAGCAGCTTGCAGACGATCTGCCCCGCGTTCCTCCACCCGCCGCCCTGGCCCGTACCGACGAGGGGCAGCGCGACCAGCGGCTTGACCCGGCCGCCGCGGGAGGGCCGCCCATCCAGCGTCGGCCCCACGGCGTCGAGGAACTGGCGCGCCCCGTCGACGAACCACTCCATGGGCGTCCCCGGTCCGAGGCCGACGTTGACCAGCCAGGGCCGCGGTCGATGCTCCGGCCAGGAGGCCACGGGCATCACCCGCAGCCCCTCGTCGCCCCAGCTCCCGGGCGGCTCCGGCCACCGAAACCCGGCGGGCAGCGGCTCGGGCTCCTCGTACCACTGGGGCAACGGCTGGGCCTGGGCGTCGCAGGGCATCAGCCAGGCGTCGCAAGCCAGCCGTCGCAGGTCACCGTGAATGATGAAGACGTGCCCGGACACCCTCACCTCGCGCCGCCCTCGAGGGCCTCGTTGATCCTCTGGACCAGGGCCTGGAGCGTGAAGGGCTTCTCGAGCAGCACCTCCTCCCGGTCCGTCATCAGCTCGCTTGTGTAGCCCGACATGAGGACAACCCGGAGCGCCGGCCGCTCGGGACACAGCTGCTCCGCGAGCTCGCGCCCGCCGAGGCGCGGCATCACCACATCGGTGACCAGCAGATCGATGGGGCCGTCGTGGGCGCGGGCGAGCTCGAGGGCCTGCAGCCCGTCCCCGGACTCCAGCACCTGGAAGTTGTGCCGCCTGAGGATCCGGCAGATCTGTCGACGGAGCAGGGGCTCGTCCTCCACCACCAGCACCGTGCGGACGTTCCCGTCCGGGGCGCCGCGCGGGGGCGGGCTCGGGGTCGCGGTTTCCTCGATCCTCGCTCTCGGCAGGAAGATCCGAAACGTGGAGCCCCTGCCGGGCTGGCTCTGCACCTCGATGTGGCCGTGGTGCTGCATGACCACGCCGTGCACCGCCGCCAGCCCGAGACCGGCGCCGAGAGCCGGGTCCTTCGTGCTGTAGAACGGCTCGAAGATCCGGCTCACCGCCTCGGGGTCCATCCCCTTGCCGGTGTCACTCACCGTCAAGACAACGTACTGGCCCGGCAGCAGATCCACGTCCCGGCTCTCCCGGACGGTCTCGGTCCCGGTGCGGATCTGGATCTTCCCCCCCTCGGGCGTCGAGTCGCTCGCGTTGAGCACGAGGTCGATCAGCACCTGCTGCAGCTGAACCGGATCGGCCCGGACCTGCGTCGTGTCGTCGCCGCGATCCCGGCTCAGGTCGAGCTCGACCACGATGTCCTCGCGGATCAACCGCCCCAGCATCTCGGACCACTCGTCGATCAGTCCGTCGATGTCCACCACCCGGACCTTGAGGATCTGCTGGCGGCCGAAGGCGAGCAGCTGGCGGGTCAGCTTCTTGGCCCGGGTCGCCGCGGAGAGGATGTCCTCGAGGTCCTCTCGCCGCGGCTCGCTCTCGGGGAGGTCCTGCAGCGCCATGCTGGCGTTGATGATCACCGGCGTGAGCAGGTTGTTGAACTCGTGGGCGATGCCGCCGGCGAGGCGGCCGATGGACTCGAGCTTGCGCGCCTGGAGCAGCTGCTCCTCGAGCTGCCGCCGCTCCTCCTCCGCGCTGAGGCGGCCCGAGATGTCCATGAAGAAGACCTGCGCCGCCGGCTCGCCGCGAAACGGGACGGACGAGACGTAGACCTCGAGCGGGACCTCGAGGCCATCGGGGCGGCGACCCTGGGTCATGTAGTGCAGCGGGCCATCCATGGTCCCCTCGAGCAGACGCACCACCATCTGGCGCACGCGCTCGCGCTCCTCGGGCACCAGGGGGGTGAGCGGCGCCAGGCCGCCGAGGTCCTCGGCGTCGCCGACCCCCAGGATCTCCACCGCCGCCCGGTTGGCGAACATGATCCGTCCATTCTGGATCACCCCGACGCCGTGGGGCAGGGACTCGATGAGCTGCCGGTAGCGCTCCTCGCTCTCGCGCAGCGCCTCCTCGGCCCGCTTGCGCTCGGTGATGTCGCGGAACACGCCGAAGGCGCCCGAGTAGTTGCCGCCGCTGTCCACCCGGGGGGTGGCGGTGACCAGCAGCACGCGCGGCAGCCCGTCTCCGCGGGTGAAGGTCATCTCGTAGGTGTCGCGGTTGCCTGTGCGCCGGCGTCCGGTCTGCTCCAGAACTCGCTGGAACTCCTCGGGGGCGACGAACTCCTTCAGGTTGCGGCCGATCATCGCCCCCGAGGGCACGCCGAAGATGCGCTCCGCGGCGACGTTGGCGAAGATGAAGCGCTCCTCCTCGTCGACGATGCCGATCCCCTCGCCCTGGCTCTCGACCAGGGTGCGGTATCGCTCCTCGCTGCGCCGCAGCGCGGCCTCGACCTCCTTCTCCGCGGTGACGTCGGCGTGGGTCCCGACGACCCGACACGGTCGACCCTCGGCGTCTCGCTCCACCACGCGGCCCCGACAGCGGATCCAGCGCCACTCGCCGGACCTGGCCGCGAAGCGCGCCGCCACGTCGAGCTCCTCGGCCTCGCCTCGCCGGATCCGCTCGAGGTGCTGGAGCACAACGGCGCGGTCGTCGGCGTGGAGCAACGTCCTCCAGGCCTCGCCGCTCTCGGCGAGCTCCCCGCGACCGTAGCCCAGCAACGCGTGGGACCGGGCGCTGATCCGCTCCCGGTCGGCAACCAGCTCCCACTCCCAGGTCCCGAGCCCCGAGACATCGAGCGCATCCGAGAGCCGATCGGTCATGGGACCACCGCCCGCCGCTCCTCGAGGCCCAGGTGCTCTCCCGACTCCACGATCTCCACCAGGTGCTGCACCACGCGCCAGACGTCGCTGAAGCTGTTGTAGAGCGCCACCGGCGCGATCCGCATCACGTTCGGCTCGCGGAAGTCGGGGACCACGCCGCGGTTCTTCAGCGCCAGGCTGATGCGGTACAGGTCCGCGTCCCGCTCGAGCGCGACGTGGCCTCCGCGGCGCTCCGGATCGCGGGGCGAGCCGACGCGGAAGTCGTGAGGCGGCCCGCAGAGCCGGGCGTCCGCGAGCTGCACGAGGTAGCTGGTCAGCGCCCTGGACTTGGCCCGGATGGCGTCCATGCCAGCCTCGAGCGTCAGCTCGAGCGCGCCCTCCAGCGGCGCGGAGCCGAGGATCCCCGGCGAGGAGATCTGCCAGCGGCCCGCGCTGGGCTGGGGGTCGAGCTCCAGGCTCATCTCGAACTGCTGGTCCTTTCGGGAGCCGAACCAGCCGGTGAGCCGGGGGCGCAGGTCGAAGTGCCGCCGGTTGACGTAGAGGAAGGCCGAGGCGCCGGGCCCGGCGTTGAGGTACTTGTAGCTACACCACACCGCGAAGTCGACGTCCCAGGCGTCGAGCTCGTGGGGCACGGCGCCCGCGGAGTGGGCGCAGTCGAAGCCGATGGGGATGCCCCGCCTGTGGGCCTCCCGGGTGAGCCGGGGCATGTCCAGCAGCTGGCCGCTGCGGTAGAGCACCGACGGGAGGAAGATCAGTGCCACCTCGTCGGTCATACGCGCGATGATCTCGTCCTCCTCCAGCGTCCGCCCGTCCCGGCTCGGCACCAGCACGAGGTCCCCGTGAGGATCGCAGCCCCGCAGGGCGAGCTGGTCCCTCAGCGCGTAGATGTCGCTCGGGAAGTCGAGCTCGTTTGCGAGGATCTTGCGCCGCCGCCCCCGCGGGACGAAGAAGCTGCTCACCAGCGCGTGGATGTTCACGGTGGTGGTCCCGGTGACCATCACCTCGTCCGGCGCGGCCCCGACCAGCGGGGCGGCGAGGGCGCCGAGCCGTTCGGCGAAGTAGAACCAGGGGCGCTCCGCCTCGAGCCAGCCCCGCACTCCGAGAGTCCTCCACTCCTCGAGCAACCGCCGCAGGGAGGCCTCGGCGTCCCGCGAGAGGAGACCGAGGGAGTTGCCGTCCATGTAGATCGCGCCGTCCGGCAGGTAGAAGCGCTCGCGAAACCCGGCGAGGGGGTCGTCCCGATCCAGCCGTCGGGCGTGCTCTTCCCCCGTGTCGAAGCGCTCCATCAACGCAAAGTATACCTCGGCGGTGGCGGGCGAGAAGCGAGTTTTCCCGCCGTCCCCGGCCCACGACACGTCTTGCGCGTGGCGCGGATTGCGCCAGAGTATTCCGCATGTCCATGGACTACGGCGACTACCTGCGCCTCGGGCCTCTACTGGAGCTCCAGCAGCCCCGCTCCGCGGGTCCGGCTCACGACGAGCTGCTGTTCATCGTGACCCACCAGGTCTACGAGCTCTGGTTCCGGGTCGTGCTGCACGAGGCCGAGCGGCTGCGCCGCGCCCTGGACGCGAGCGACACAAACACGGCGCTGCTCGCGCTCAGGCGGCTCTTGGCTGTCCAGCGCGTGCTCAACGGACAGGTCGCGGTGCTGGAGACGATGACCCCTTCGGGCTTCGCGGCGTTCCGGGACTGTCTGGGCACGGCCAGCGGGTTCCAGTCGGTCCAGTTCCGGGAGGTGGAGATCCTTTTCGGCAAGCGCGACCGCCGCGCGCTCGAGCACCACGCCGAGGGCAGCGAGGGCCGGCGGCGCCTGGAGCGACGCCTGGGCGAGCCGAGCGTCTACACCGCGCTCCTGCGCTTCCTCGCGGGCGAGGGCCACGCCGTGCCCGACGAGGCGATCGACGCCTCGCTCTTTGGGACCGATCCGGCGGGACACCCGGCGGTGCGCCGGGCCCTGCTGGCGATCCTGCGCGGCCCGCCGGACGCGGCGCTGCTGCTCTGCGAAGCCCTGGCCGACCTGGACGAGGGCTTCCAGCACTGGCGCTACCTCCACGTGAAGCTGGTGGAGCGCTTCATCGGCGCCCGGCCGGGGACCGGCGGCTCGAGCGGCGCCGAGTACCTGCGGGGCACGCTGTTCCGGCCGCTGTTCCCCGACCTGTGGACCGCGCGCGGCGAGCTCTGACCGGTTACACGCGACGGCAGAGGTAGACCTGGTTCGGCGAGTCGGCCCAGGAGAAGGGCGCGTCCTCGGCCAGCGCCCCGGAGAGCCGCTCGAGGGCGAAGCCGGCCCGACGAAGCATGGCCTGAACCTCGTGAGGCAGGTAGGCCCGCACCCGGCTCTCGGGCAGCTCCACGGCGCCGCCCTGCTTGAGGAACGCGGTGCGCGCCGTGATCAGGAACCCGCCGAGGGCGTCGTAGTGGTTGCGCTCTCGCGTCACCGCCTCGTCCGTCTCGCGCCAGACCTCGGCGGGGAAGCGGCGCAGGTACCCCAGGTGGTTCGTCAGGTCGAGGAGCAGCCGCCCGCCGGGCCGCAGCGCGGCGGCGACCTGGCGCAGCACCTCCTGGTCCTCCTCGTCGCCGAAGAAGCCGAAGGCGGTGTACAGGCTGACGCAGGCGTCGAAGGGGTCGAGATCGTCGAGGTCGCGCATGTCGCGGCGCAGCCAGGTCACCTCGACGCCGGCCTCTGCCGCGCTGACCCGCGCCTGCGCGAGCAGCGCCTCGCTCAGATCGAGACCGACCACCTCCAGGCCGAGCCGGGCCAGGGCCACGCTGTGCCGCCCGGTGCCGCAGCCGAGGTCGAGGAGCCGCTGCCCCCGCTCCAGGCCGAGCATCCTCAGCACCAGCGCCGCCTCCTCGTGGGCCACGGGATGCCGGCGCAGCACGGGGTAGAAGCGCAGGTAGCGCTCGTCGAAGAACCCCTCGTACCAGCGGGTCGCCTCCTCCACTAGCACAGCCCGGGGGTCGGCTTGCCCGCGTCGGGCATCGGAGCCGGGCAGAGGCCCGGACCGGGGACCATGGCGTCCTTGATGGGCAACGGGCAGAGGCCGGGGCCGGCCATCGCGTCGGGGAGGACGGGACACTGGCCGGGACCGATCATCGCGTCGGGCGCGACGGGGCAGAGCCCGGGCCCCATCATGTCCGGCTTGGGGTCGCAGAGCCCGGGCCCCATCATGTCCGGGGCGCAGAGACCGGGGCCCGTGTCCGCCATGCAGAGCCCGGGCCACGGAGCGTCCAGGCCCGCCTCCGGTCCGGGGTAGGGACAGACGCCCGGCCCCATCGTGTCGTAGATCCCACCCGCGTCGCAGTTGCCCGGCGTCACGGAGTCCGCGGTGGCGTCGGGAGAGACGGCGCGGTCGCTGTCGCAGGCCGCGGTGCCGCCGGCCAGGCTCAGCGCCAGGGCGGCGGCGGCGACCCGCGCGCCGACGCGCGTACGGCGGGCCCGGTCGGCGCGGCGCGTGCGTCGGAGCATCTCGCGGCAGGTCTCGACCTGGATCGCCATCAGGCGGCAGGCGTCAGCGGGCACGCCGCGAAGGTCACCGAGGAGCACGTGCCCCGTGGCCGGGCAGTAGACCGTGCAGCCGTCCCGGGCCTCGCAGCCCCGGCAGCTCTCGCGTCCCTCGGGGCGCGCCCGGTGGGGGTGGAGGCGGGCGTAGGCCGCGACCAGGGGCTCGTTGACCCAGCCGCTGCGCAGATCGGCCAGCACGAGGCGCTCGGCCCGGGGGTCGTAGACCGATCGGTAGCAGCCGAAGACGCGCCCCTCGGGATCCAGGGCGGCGGTGCGCACGCCGGCGCCGCAGTAGGCCGCCGGCCGCCCGCCGAGGCGGGCGACGATCCCCTCGAGCACGATCAGCCTGGGCACGCCCTGGCGGCGGCCGTAGCGCTCGCAGAACCAGTCGGCCAGGGCCGCGTGCTGCTCACGCCAGGTCTGGACCGCCGCGGCCGGCCAGGGCCGCTCGAGGGCCGGCTGGTGCATGATGCGATGGAAGCCGGCCTGAAACAGGCGGATCACCGTTTCGCACAGGCTCCCCACGTTGTCAGGCGTCACGGTGATGCGCGCGATGGGCGAGAAGCGGCGCAGGTGCTCCAGGTTGACCTGCACCCTCTCCAGGGTGTGCTGCCGCTCTCCCCCGGCGGTGGCCTCGTCCACGCTCAGCGCGAGCTCGACGCCGCCCCGCTGCAGCTCGTCGGCCACGGCCCCGTCGACCAGGGTCCCGTTGGTGGGCATCGTGAAGCGGATGGCGTCTCCGCACAGCTCGCGCCCGCGGGCCACGACGCGGCCGATGAGCTCGCGGGCGAGCAGGGGCTCGCCGCCGAAGAAGCCCACCGATGGTCGCCCGGGTGCTTTCTCGACCAGCCAGTCCACGGCGCGCAGGGCGAGCTCCTCCGGCATGGCCCGCCCGGTCTTGGGCACGTAGCAGAAGGCGCAGCTCAGGTTGCAGCGCTCGGTCAAGACGAGGGTCAGGTCCGAAAAGCTCGGCAGCGGCATGGTGGTTCTCCTGGAGACCTGGATGGTCCCAGGATAGGCAAGCGGGGTCAACGGCCTGGCTATTCCTGCGCCGGTCCCTCAGTCATCCCACCAGTCGTCGCCCCAGTCGTCGCCGTCGTCGCCGCTGTCCCAGCCGTCGTCACCCCAGTCGTCGCCGCCGTCGTCCCAGCCGTCGTCGCTGTCCCAGCCGTCGTCGCCGCTGTCGGAGCCGTCGTCCCACCAGTCGTCGCCCCAGTCGTCGTCGCCCCAGTCGTCGCTGCCGTCGTCGCCCCAGCCTCCGCTCGGGCTGTCCCAGCCCCCGCCCGAGCTCCCGCCACCGAACCAGCCGTCGTCGCAGGGCTCGCAGCCCTCGTCCCAGCCCTCCTCGGTCCACTCCTCCTCGTCCCAGCCATCGTCGTAACCGCCGCCGTCCCAGTCGCCGTCCCACTCCTCGTCGTACCACCCGTCGTCGTTCCAGCCACTGGCCCAGCCCGCGCCGCCCCAGGCGCAGGCGCCGACGCCGGCGCCGCCGTTGCTGCGGCGGGCCGGGCAGGCCCGGGCGCCGACCACGAGCAACCCGGGCTTCAGGGGCAGGATCGCCCGGCCGTGACAGAAGGGCCGCGCGCCGCGCCGCAGGCGCCCGCGGCTGAGGCGACGGTGGCGGTCATCCGCGGTGTCCAGGGCGCCGTCCGGGCCGGGGTCGGTGAACAGCAGCTCGAAGCGCCCGGTCTGGCACGGGCAGCCCCCGTCCCAGGAGATCTCGACGCGCCCCCCGACGCGCGACGCGTCGAAGGTCACCTTGCCCGCGGTGGTCTCCACAAGGCTCGCCAGCGGCGGTGACGACGGGCTGGTGACGTCCACCGGGATCTCCAGCTCGACCCACGCCACGCTCCCCGACGGGCGGTGCAGGGAGAAAGAGACCATCAGCGCGCCCTGCGGGTACCCGGCGCTCGCCGGCAGCTCGCGCAGGCTCACCGGCGCCCGGTGGTACTCCGGGCCCGCGGGGGCACCGGAGGCGAGGCAGCGCCCCGTGGCCTCGTCGCAGGCGACGTCTTGATCATAGAGGTCAAGCTCCACGGCGGGAGGGGGAGGGGCGTCGGGCAGGCAGCCCGAGAGGGCCACCGCGGCGAAAAGCCAGCACAGGCGACGGGCCATGATCAGGGTGTAGCGCCCCGGCGGCGCCGGTGCCTCGGGCGCTTCTGAAGGGAATGTCAACGAATCTTCAGCCGCTTGACACGGTCCGCCGGTTGCTGAACGCTGCCCCTATGAACCGTGCACTTCGAATCGTCCCCCTGCTCTCCCTCGGGTTGCTCGCCTGCCCGGCGTCCACGACGCCGAGCCCGAGCTACCCCAAACAGACGACCCTGGCGTTCAGCGCCCCGCGCTGCTCGGCCGCGAGCTGCACGTGCCGGCCCCTGGACTCCAACGACGGCCAATCCGAGGAGCAGATCCCGGCGGGCCACAAGCGCTTCGAGCTGCGCCTGCCGCGCACCACGAGCGCCCTGTGGCTCGAGGTGGTGGGAAAGGGCGTCTACTACAAGCCGGCGGAGCAGATGGCCGAGTCCTGCCTCTACGTCGACCTGCCCGTGGACAAGACCACCCGCTTCGTCATGCACAGCGAGCGCAGCGACCCCGAGATCGGGCTGCAGACCGGCCTGAAGGTCTTCGAGTACGGCGCCAAGGAGGGCCCCCACTGGTACCGCGTCTTCGAGATGACCTGCGGCGGCATGAACCGCTGCACCAAGGCGGGGATGAGCGCCTGGGTCTCCTTCCAGCGCAAGCTGCCCCGGGGGATCTTCAACCCCTGCGGCTCGGTGAAGATCACCGACGTCGGCGTCACCGGCACCCGCGAGCGCAAGGTCGACATGGACTACTCCGACATGACCGCGCGCTTCGCCCTCGAGGTCTACAAGTTCGAGACCTACAAGAACCCGAGCTCGCCCGAGTGCGGCACCGCGGGCGCGTCGAAGTAGCTTGTCCCGTTTCGCCGTCGTCGTCGTCGGGGGAGGGCACGCCGGCTGCGAGGCGGCCCTGGCCGCCGCCCGCCTGGGCCACGCCACGCTGCTGATCACCGGCGCCCGGGCGGCCATCGCCCGCATGTCCTGCAACCCGGCCATCGGGGGTCTGGGCAAGAGCCACCTCGTGCGGGAGGTGGACGCCCTGGGCGGGGAGATGGGCCTTTGCGCCGACGAGACCGGGATCCAGTTCCGCCGGCTGAACCGGCGCAAGGGGGCCGCCGTGCGCGCCGCGCGCGCCCAGTCCGATCGCGGGCGCTACGCGGCGAGGATGCAGGCCGCCCTGGAGCGGCAACCCGGCCTGACCGTGCTCGAGGGCGAGGTCACCGGCCTGCGCCTCGAGGGAGCGCGCCTGGTCGGGGTGCGCCTGCAAGACGGCACCGACGTCGCCTGTCGCGCCGTGGTGCTGACCACGGGCACGTTCCTTTCCGGGCTGCTCCACGTCGGGCTCGAGTCGCGCCCCGGCGGCCGGGACGGCGAGCCGCCGGCCCGTGCGCTCTCCGCGGCCCTGCGCGACCTCGGCCTGACCCTCGGAC
>Ga0316576_10000002_pt1 | contig 69718 bp, 57 predicted proteins | sample S0NA_FD_203075 | JGI IMG/M metagenome (GOLD analysis project Ga0316576, IMG submission 203075) | Rhizosphere microbial communities from salt marsh grasses in Alabama, United States - S0-2_050615r3r5 | ecosystem: Host-associated > Plants > Roots > Rhizosphere | place: USA: Alabama | collected...
CCCGGCGCGCCCTGGCCCTGGCCGAGCACGCCCGCGAGGCGGGTCGACTCGACGCGTTTCGGGAGGCGGCGATGGCGCTCTACTGGGAGGCGGGCGAGGACCTGGAGCAGGACGCCGTGCTGCGCCGGACCGCGGCCGACGCGGGCCTCGAGCCGGAGGCCGCGCTGGCCGCCGCGGACGATGCGCGCTACCTGGCGCGCATCGACGCCATCCGCGCCGAGGCCGCCGAGCGCGGCGTCCGCGGCATCCCGACCTTCTTTTTCGGGGACCAGCCCCCGGTGGTGGGCTGCCAGTCCTACGAGGCCCTGGCCCGCGCCGCCGAGCGCGCCGGGGCCGAGCGCCGCGAGCTCCGTTGACAGCCCCGTCGGGCGTGCTAGAGCCCCTGGGACGTCCATGGCGCGCAGGAGTAAACCCGAGACCCCCGCGATCCGCGTCCGCGGCGCCCGGCAGAACAACCTCAAGGGGTTCGACGTCGAGATCCCGCACGAGCGGCTCACCGTGGTCACCGGGGTCTCCGGCTCGGGCAAGTCGTCGCTCGCCTTCCAGACGCTCTACGCCGAGGGGCAGCGGCGCTACAGCGAGTCCTTCTCGGCCTACGTGCGCCAGTTCCTCGAGCGGCTGCCGCGGCCGAAGGTCGACGCCATCGACGGCATGCTGCCGGCCATCGCCATCGAGCAGCAGAGCGGCACGGGCGGCGGCCGCTCCACGGTCGCCACCCTCACCGACCTCGCCGACTACCTCAAGCTGCTCTACGCCCGCGCCGGGGTGCTGCACTGCCCGGGCTGCGGCGAGCCGGTGCACGAGGCCAGCGCGCCGACGATCCGTGACGGCCTGCTCGCGAGCGCCCCGGGCCAGGGCGCCGTGCTCGCCTTCCCGGTCGCCCTCCGCGCGGGCCGACGTGGTGGCGAGCGCAAGGCAGGCGGGAAAGGGAAAGGGGGCGCGAGCCGCGCACGTCGTGCCCGCGCGCAAGAAAAAGACGCCGACGCCGAGGCGCTGCGGCGCCTCGCCCTGCTGACCAAGCTGGGCTACACGCGGCACGTCCGCCTGCCCGGCTGGGACGGCGCGCCCGGCCCGCTGCCCGCCGCGCCGGAGGTCACGACCCTCGACGCGAGCGCCCTCGAGGCCGAGACGCTGTGGATCGTCGCCGACCGCCTGCCCCTCGAGAACGAGCGGAGCCAGCGCCTGCTCGAGGCGGTGGAGCAGGCGCTGGAGCTGGGCCAGGGCCCGCTGGTCGCCCTGATCGATCGAGGCGGCTGGCACGCCGAGCGCCACGCCGCGGGGCTGCGCTGCCAGCGCTGCCAGCGCGACTTCGACGCCCCGGCGCCCAACCTCTTCTCCTACAACAGCCCGGTCGGGGCCTGCGAGCGCTGCAACGGCTTCGGCCGGGTGATGGACATCGACTGGGACCTGGTCGTCCCCGACCCGCGCAAGAGCCTCGCCGGGGGGGCGATCCGCCCCTGGAGCACGCCGAAGACGCGCCACGAGCGCAAGCACCTGCGCGCGCTGTGCCGGGCCGCCGGGATCCCCCTCGACAGGCCCTGGGGCGCGCTGCCCGAGCCGGCCCGCCGCCTGATCATCGAGGGCGACGAGGAGACCTGGGGCGTCAAGGACTGGTTCGAGTGGCTCGAGGGCCGGACCTACAAGACCCACGTGCGCATCCTGCTCGCGCGCTACCGCGCCTACCGCACCTGCCCGGACTGCGGCGGCTCGCGCCTGCGCCCCGAGGCCCTGGCCTACCGCGTCGCGGGAAAAACGCTGGCCGAGGTCTACGCCATGGACGTCGCCACCGCGCGCCGCCTGTTCGACGGGCTCGAGCTGCGGCCGCACCAGAGCCGGGCCCTCGAGCCCGTGCTCGAGGAGATCCGCGGCCGCCTGGAGTACCTGGAGGCGGTGGGCGTGGGCTACCTGACCCTCGACCGCCAGGCCCGCACGCTCTCCGGCGGCGAGGGGCAGCGGGTCACCTTGACCACGGCCCTCGGCGCCTCGCTGGTCCACACCCTGTTCGTGCTCGACGAGCCCACCGTCGGGCTGCACCCCCGGGACACCGCCCGGCTCCTCGACATCCTCGGCCGGCTCGTCGAGCACGGCAACACCGTCGTCGTCGTGGAGCACGACCCGGACGTGATCCGCGCCGCGGACCAGCTGATCGACCTCGGCCCCGGGGCCGGCGAGGCCGGCGGCGAGCTGCTCCACGCCGGCCCGCCCGGCCGCCTGCCCCGCGGATCGGTCACCGCGAAGATGCTCGCCCGCCCGGGGCGCGTCGTCGACGCGCCGCCGCCCCGCCGCCGGGGCGCGGGCCGCTCGCTGGTGCTGCGGGGCGCCCGGGCCCACAACCTCGCCGACATCGACGTCGAGATCCCGCTGGGCGCGCTGACCTGCGTCACCGGGGTCTCGGGCAGCGGCAAGTCCACGCTCACCGAGCACGTGCTCCACCGCGGCGTCGCCCGCCGCATGGGCCAGCCCCTCGAGGCGCCCGGCGCGCACCGCGACGTCGAGGGCTGGGAGGCCCTGGCCGACGTGATCTACGTCGACCAGACGCCCGTCGCCTCCTCGCCCCGGGCCACGCCGCTGACCTACGTCGGCGTCTTCGACCACGTGCGCAAGCTGTTCGCCGGCACCGAGGAGGCCCGGGCCCGCGGGCTCGGGCCGGGCACCTTCTCCTGGAACACCGCCGGCGGCCGCTGCGAGGCCTGCGAGGGCGCGGGGGTCGTGCGCGTCGAGCTCCACTTCCTGCCCGACGCGCTGGTGCCCTGCGAGGTCTGCGAGGGCACGCGCTTCGGGCCGGAGGTCCTCGGCGTGCGCTGGTGCGGCCGGTCGATCCACGACGTGCTCGAGCTGACGGTGAGCGAGGCGGCCGCGCTCTTCGCCGACGCGCCGCGGGTGCGGCGCGGGCTGAAGGTGCTGGAGGAGGTCGGCCTGGGCTACCTGCGCCTGGGCCAGGGCCTGCACACCCTGAGCGGCGGCGAGTCCCAGCGGCTCAAGGTCGCCCGGCACCTCGCCCTGGAGCGCTCCAGCGACACGCTGTTCGTGCTCGACGAGCCGACCCGCGGGCTGCACCTCGCCGACGTGGGCGTGCTGATCCGGGCGCTCCACGCCCTGGTCGAGCGCGGCAACACGGTGGTGGTGGTCGAGCACCACCCGGAGGTGATCTGGCAGGCGGACCACGTCGTCGATCTGGGCCCCGAGGGCGGCGCCCTCGGCGGCCGGGTCGTCGCCGCCGGGACGCCCGAGCAGATCTGCGCCGCGCGCGGATCGCACACGGGACGCGAGCTCGCGCGCTACCTGGAGGCCGCGGCGCCACGGGCGGCGGAGCCCGCGCGCGCGGTGGCCGCCGCCTCTCGCCAGGGCGCCATCTCGCTCCACGGCGCCCGGCTGCACAACCTGCGCGACCTGGACCTGACCATCCCGCGCGACCACCTGGTGGTGCTCACCGGACCCAGCGGCTCGGGCAAGTCGTCGGTGGCCTTCGACATCCTCCACGCCGAGGGGCAGCGGCGCTTCCTCGACTGCCTCTCGCCCTACGCCCGCCAGTACATGAAGCAGCTCGCGCGGCCGGAGATCGACGCCCTGCGCGGGCTCCCGCCCACCATCGCCGTGGAGCAGCGCCTGACCCGGGGCCGGCAGATGTCCACCGTGGCCACGGTGACCGAGATCTACCCCTACCTGCGGCTGCTCTTCGCCAAGGCCGGGGTGCAGCGCTGCCGGCGCTGCGGGGCGCCGACCAGCTCGGCGCGGCCGGAGGAGATCGTCGACGAGGTGCTGCGCCGCCTCGCCGGGCAGGAGGCGCGTCTGCTCGCGCCGGTGCTGCGCCAGCGCAAGGGCTGGCACCAGGGCGTGCTCGAGCGCGCGGTGAAGCTCGGCCTGGAGGAGGTGCGGGTCGACGGCAAGCTGCGCCGGCTCGAGCCCGGAAAGGAGGCGCCCAGGCTCGCGCGCTACCGGCTGCACGACATCGACTTCGTCCTCGCCCGCGGCGCGCTGCCGCGGGGCCGGCGCGGGGCGGGGCCGGACCGCTGGCGCGCCCTGCTGCACCAGGCGCTGGAGCTGGGCCACGGCACCTTCTCGCTCCTGCCCGGGGACGGGGAGGAGCTGTTCTTCGGCACCAGCCGGGTCTGCGGCGCCTGCCGCGTGGCCTACCCGCCGCCCGACCCGCGGCTCTTTTCGTTCACCACGGCCCAGGGCGCCTGCCCGGCCTGCGAGGGGAGCGGGCTCGACTGCCCGGCCTGCGAGGGGAGCCGCCTGCGCCCCGAGGCGCTGATGGTCACGCTGGGCGAGGCGTCCATCGCCGCGCTGCACGCCATGCTCCCCGCCGAGGCGACGGCGTTCCTCGCGGGCCTGTCCCTCGGCAGCGCCGGCGCCCCCGCGGAGGTGGTCGAGCCCCTGCGCCACGAGATCACCACCCGCCTGGCGTTCCTGGAGCAGGTCGGCCTGGGCTACCTCGCCCTGGACCGCGCGGCCTCGACGCTCTCCGGCGGCGAGGTTCAGCGCCTGCGCCTGGCCGCCCACCTCTCGGCGCCGCTCAACGGCGTGCTCTACATCCTCGACGAGCCGACCATCGGCCTGCACCCCGCCGATCACGCCCGGCTGCTCGAGGTGCTGGTCGGCCTGCGCCGGGCGCGCAACACGGTGCTCATCGTCGAGCACGACGAGGCGACGATGGAGGCCGCGGACCAGATCGTCGACCTCGGGCCGGGGGGCGGCCGCGACGGCGGCCGCCTGGTGGACCAGGGCAGCCCGGCCGAGCTGCGGCGGCGGGGCAGCGGGCTCACCGCCCGCCTGCTGCGCGGCGAGGTGGGTCGACCGTCCCCGGCCGGGTCCAACGGCGCGGGGCAGAACGGGCGCTGGGTCGAGATCCACGGCGCCGCGGCCCACAACCTGCGCGACATCGACCTGCGCCTCCCGGCGAGCGCGCTCACCGTGATCACCGGCCGCTCGGGCAGCGGGAAGTCGACGCTGCTGCGCGACGTCCTGCTCGCCAGCGCCCTCGACGGCGGCGCCAGCGGCTGCCGGGCGACCGCGGGGCTCGAGGCCTTCGCCCGGGTGGTCGAGGTGGACCAGGAGCCCATCGGCCGCAACCCGCGCTCCTGCCCCGCGACCTACGTCGGGCTGATGGGCCAGATCCGCGCGCGCTTCGCCGGCCTCCCCGAGGCCCGGGTGCGGGGCTTCGCCCCCGGGCGCTTCTCCTTCAACGTGGAGGGCGGACGCTGCCCCCAGTGCCAGGGCCACGGCTGGCTCACGGTGGAGATGGGGTTCCTCCCCGACGCCCACGTGCCCTGCCCGCGCTGCAACGGGCGGCGCTTCCACCGCGACACCCTGGCGATCAAGCTCAAGGGGCACAGCATCGCCGACGTGCTGGAGATGACCGCCGAGGAGGCCACCGAGCTGTTCGCCAGCGATCCGCCCATCCGCCGCGCCCTGGACCTGTTCGTGGAGACCGGCCTGGGCTACCTGCCCCTGGGGCAGCCCTCGCCCACGCTCTCCGGCGGCGAGGCCCAGCGCATCAAGCTGATCGAGGAGCTCTCCAAGCGCAACCGCGACCCGGCGCTGTTCCTGCTCGACGAGCCGACCACCGGGCTCCACGGCGCCGACGTCGAGCGCCTGGTCGCCGTGCTGCGCCGCCTGGTGGAGCGCGGGCACACGGTGGTGGTGATCGAGCACCACCTCGCCGTCATCGCCCAGGCCGACTACCTCGTCGACCTGGGCCCCGGCGCCGGCCCCGAGGGCGGCGCGCTGCTCTACCAGGGCCCGCCGCTCAGGCTGGCCGCCCGGGCCGGGCGGCTGCGACGCAGCGCCACGGCCCGCTGGCTCCGGGGCTACCTCGAACGCGACGCCAACTCAACCAACTAGCCTAGCCCAGCCGGTAGCCGAGCTGCTTCAGCAGCTCGTCCCGGTGGCAGTCGGCGATCAGCAGCGGCTCCTTCTCGGCCGCCTTGATCACGATCCGGCTCGGCGGCGCGCGGTAGCCGGCAGCGGCGCCGTCCGAGGCGACCTCGGAGAAGGGCACGCCGCAGACGTAGACCGGGCTGTCGGGCAAGAGCAGCCGCTCGCAGACCGTGACGTTCCGCGCGGCCACCAGGTCCAGCGCGGAGATGCCCTGCTCCAGGATCAGCCGCTCGGTGGAGGGCCGGGTGAGGGCGATGGTCAGGTCATCCGGGGCGACAGCCCGGGTCGCCGCCATCAGCAAGGCTGGCGAGCCACGGACACGGACCGCGCCCGAGTCGTCCGCGACCTCGAACTCCACGATCCGGCTCGCCTCCAACATGCGACGCTTGCTGTTCTCTTCCCGCCCGCCGGCGTCGGTGTACTCGATGGTCAGGCGGAAGCCGATCACCGTCCGCCCGGAGACCGGCGCCTCGAGCGTGGCCAGCGCACGCGTGCGCCCCTGCACGGCCACCGGCGCGGAGCCGGGCCGGAGCGCCGCGGCCGGCTGGAGCGACGCACGCCGGATCTGCCCGCCCACGCCCCGGCGACGCCGCCACCGGACCGCCGCGGCGACCGCCGCCGCCGCCAGCGGCACGCCGACCCAGAAGAACAGCGCAACCTCCCAGCCCACAACGGGAGACTATCACGCGGCGCGTCCGTTTTTGAGGCTCTCCGAGCCTCCCGGCCGGGCTATCATGCGCCCCACTCCAGGAGAACGCGATGTTGCCAAAGCTCTGGTACCTGTGGCTCGTCCTCGGCCTGACCCTGCCGGCGACGGCGACGGCCGAGGAGGGGGAGGTGCGGCTGACCGCGCGCGAGGCGGTGAAGCGCGCCCTGCAGCACAACCTCAGCCTCAAGGCCGACCGCCTCGACCCGGCGCTGACCGACGCCGCCGAGCGCAGCGCCGCCTCCGTCTTCCACCCCGTGCTGACCAGCGGGGTCGACGTCAGCGGGTCGCCGGGCAGCGTCTCGCAGCAGCGCGCCGGGCTCTCGCCGGTGTCGAGCACGAGCGTCGGCGGCGACGTCGGGCTGCGCAAGCAGTTCAGCGTCGGCACCACCATCGAGGGCTCGCTGGCCTCGAGCGCGCTCTACGGCGGCGGGCGGGGCGGCCTGGACCCGGCGTACCAGAGCGGCGTCGCCCTGACGGTGCGCCAGTCGCTGCTCCAGGGCATCAGCCGCCGGGCCAACGAGGCCCCGCTGGAGACCGCGCGGCTCGACCGCGACGTGGCGACCGCCCTGCTCCGCCGGCGCGCCGAGCTGGTCGCCGCCGAGACCCTGAAGGGCTACTGGGACCTGCGCGCCGCGCGCTCCAAGGTCGCGGTGCAGGAGGTCGCGCTGCAGATGACCGAGGCGACCCGCCGCGAGACCGAGGAGCTGATCAACGCGGGCAAGCTCCCCGCCGCCGAGCTGGTCTCGGCGACCTACGCCGTGCGGAGCCAGATGCGCGGCAAGGTCAAGGCCGAGCAGGAGCTGCAGAACGTCCGCGATCGGATGGCGCGCCTGATCGGCATGGTCAAGCCCCGCTCCCTCGCCACCCCGGCCCTGGTCCCGGTCTCCAGCCCGCGCCGGAAGCGGCGACGCTGGACCCTCACCGGGCTGCAGCGGGAGGCCCTGCAGAGCCGTGGCGACTACAAGGCGCTGCAGATCGAGATCGAGATCCGCAAGCTCGCGGAGCAAACAGCCCGGCACCGTCTGCTGCCCAAGCTGGACCTGGTCGCCGGACTGCAGCTCACCGGCCTGAGCGGAGAGACCGACGGCTCGACGACCGGGGACGACTACGACGAGGGCTACTGGTCCAGCTTCGCGCTCAAGCGGCTGGGCTGGTCCGCCGGGCTCGCGCTGGAGGTGCCCCTGGGCAACGCCGAGGCCCGGGCGCGGCGGGACGTCGCGGCGTTGCAGGCGCGCCGGGCCGAGCTCGAGCTGGACCTGGCGACGCAGGCCCTCTCTCTCGAGCTCAACGAGGCCTGGCGCGCGGTCCAGACCGCGCGTCAGGAGCTGCGCCTGACCGAGGACGCGGCGAAGGTGGCCGAGGCCAAGCTGGCCAACGAGACCGCGCTGTACAAGGCGGGCAAGGTCAGCGCACACATCCTCGGCACGGTGCAGGCCGAGGTGATCACGGAGCGCCTGAGCCGCGAGCAGGCCCTCGCCGACCTGGTCAAGGCCGCCGTGGACATGCAAGCCGCCGCCGGCGTTTTGCTCTCCCGCTTCGAGGAAGAGGTCGAGAAGGACGGCGAGAAAGAAGAGGTGAAGCGATGAAGGCCCGGACATCGATCCTGCTGCTCGTCGTCGCTGCCGGCGGCGCCGGGGTTTGGTGGTGGCTCTCGCGCGGCAAGACCGAGGCCCCGCCGCAGCGGCAGTACGCCGAGGCCAAGCGCGGCGATCTGGTCGTGGAGGTCACGGCGACGGGGACGGTGGAGCCCGAGTTCATCGTGGAGATCAAGTCCAAGGCCTCGGGGACGGTGAAGAGCGTCCCGGTGGACGTCGGCAGCCACGTGGAGAAGGGCGACCTCCTGGTCGAGATCGACCCGCTAATGGAGAGCCGCAAGCTGACCCAGGCCCACGCCGAGCTGCGCATGGCCCAGGCCCAGCGGGGCAACGTGGCCTCCAAGCTGGAGTACACCCGGGCGAAGCTCGCCCGCGACGAGGCGCTGCAGAAGAAGGGGCTGGTCGCCCCCGACGCGCTGGACGAGCTGCGCAAGGAGCTCGCCGTGCTGAAGGGCGAGATCCAGGTCGCCGAGGCCCAGCTGCTCCGCGCCCGCGCCGCCCACGCCGAGGCAAAGGACCGCCTGGCCGAGACCAGCATCCGCGCGCCGATCGGCGGCACCGTGCTCGAGCGCAACGTCAACCCCGGGACGGTGGTCACCGCGGGCACCAACACCGGGGGGCAGACGCTGCTGATGCTGGCCGACCTCAGCCGCCTGTTCGTCAAGGTCAAGGTCGACGAGGCCGACGTGACCAAGATCGCCCCGGAGCAGAGGGCGCGGGTGACCAGCGACGCGCTGCCCGGCGTGGTGTTCCTGGGCAAGGTGGTGCGCGTCGCGCCCCAGGGCAAGGTGGAGAGCTCGGTGACCACGTTCGAGGTGATCGTCGAGCTCACGGGCAAGGGCCGCCAGCGGCTCAAGCCGATGCTCACCGCCAACGTCTACATCAAGACCGGTGAGGCCAAGGGGGCGGTGCTGCTGCCCCGTCGGGCGGTGCAGCAACGGCGCGGCCGGGCCGTGGTGATCATCGACGGCAAGGGCCCCAGGCCGGTGAAGATCGGGCTGGCCGACGACCAGTCGGTGCAAATCCTGTCGGGGATCGAGCCCGGGACCCGTGTCGTCGTTCCCGGCGCCAGGCCCGCGGGCAAGGCGACGCGGCAGCAAACCAAGGGCGGACTGCCCGGGATGGGCGGCATGGGCCGACGCGGAGGCCACCTGTGATCCGCCTCGCCGGGCTGACCAAGAACTATCAGATGGGGCAGCACGTGGTCGCCGCCCTGCGCGGTGTCGATCTGCACATCCAGCGGGGCTCGTTCGTCGCGATCATGGGCCCCTCGGGCAGCGGCAAGTCGACGTTGATGAACATCCTCGGCTGCCTCGACCGGCCCACGGCCGGCGCTTACCAGCTCGACGGCCAGGACGTCTCGCGGCTCTCCGACGACGAGCTGGCCGGGATCCGCAACAAGAAGATCGGGTTCGTGTTCCAGAGCTTCAACCTGCTGCACCAGTCCACGGCGGCCCAGAACGTGGCCCTGCCGCTGGTCTACGCCGGCGCGGACCGCCAGCAGGAGCGGGCTTTGGCCGCGCTGAAGCGCGTCGCCCTCGACGCGCGCGCCGACCACAAGCCCTCGGAGATGTCCGGCGGGCAGCGGCAGCGCGTGGCCATCGCCCGGGCGATCATCACCGAGCCGCCACTGATCCTCGCCGACGAGCCCACCGGAAACCTCGACAGCCGGACCAGCGAGGAGATCCTGGAGATCTTTGCCAGCCTGCACCGCTCGGGGAGCACCATCGCGATGGTGACCCACGAGCGCGACGTCGCCGAGCACGCCGAGCGGATCATCACCTTCCGCGACGGTGAGCTGGTCAGCGACGAACCGGTGGGCGAGAAGGGAGCCGCGCAGCCATGACGTTCAAGGGTCGCGTGAGGTTGATGGGGCAGCTCGCGCGCATCGCGCTCCAGAGCCTGGCCCAGCGCAAGACGCGCACGGCGCTCACGATGCTGGGCGTGATCATCGGCGTGGGCGCGGTGATCGTGATGATCAGCATCGGCGAGGGGGCGAAGCAGACGGTCTCGCGCTCGATCAAGGGGCTGGGCACGAACCTGCTCGTGGTGCGGCCCGGCTTCTCGCGCCGCGGCCCGGTGCGCTCGGCCAGCGTGCAGACGCTCACCGCCGAGGACGCCGAGGCCATCGCGAAACAGGTCACCGGGGTGGCGCAGGTCGCGCCCGAGGTGGGCCAGACCGCCCAGGTCAAGTACCTGGCGAGCAACACCAGCACCAGCGTGGTGGGCACGACCCCGGCCTGGATGACGGTGAACAACTACGAGGTGCGCGAGGGGCGGTTCATCGACGAGCTCGACGAGCGCCTGAGCCGAAAGGTCGCCGTGCTCGGCGCGACCGTCGCCCGCGAGCTGTTCGCCGGCGGCCAGGCGAGCGGTGAGACGATCAAGATCCGCGGCGTCAACTTCCTCGTCATCGGCGTGCTCGATGCCAAGGGGCAGGGCGGCTTCCGCGACCCCGACGATCAGCTGCTGATCCCGCTCAGCACCGCCCGCAGCCGCCTGTTCGGCGTGCAGTACATGCGCACGATCAGCGTGCAGGTGGTCTCCGAGGAGGCGATGGACCGGGCGCAGGTCGAGATCGAGGAGCTGCTGCGCCGACGGCACCGCACCGAGCCCGGCGCGCCGTCGGACTTCCGCATCGGCAGCCAGAAGGAGCTGCTCGACACCGCGACCCAGGTCTCGGACACCTTCACCGCGCTGCTCGCCGCCGTCGCCGCGGTCTCACTGCTCGTCGGCGGCATCGGCATCATGAACATCATGCTGGTCTCGGTCACCGAGCGGACGCGGGAGATCGGGATCCGCAAGGCGGTGGGCGCCAGGAGCCGGGACATCCTGTTCCAGTTCCTGGTGGAGTCGGTGGTGCTCAGCGGCATCGGCGGGCTGATGGGGGTCGGCGCAGGCGTCGGGGGCTCCAGGATCGTCGCCGCCGTCGGGCAGTGGGAGACTGCGGTCGCCAGCAGCAGCATCGCCTTGGCCTTCGGCGTGGCGATGGCGATCGGGGTCTTCTTCGGCCTCTACCCCGCGCACAAGGCCTCGCGGCTCGACCCCATCGAGGCGTTGCGACACGAGTAGCTCAGCTCCCCCCCTTTCCGTTGCCGTTGCCGTTTCCGTTGCCGTTGCCGGTAGAGAGCAGCGCCTTGAGCTCGGAGAGGATCATCCGGGCACGCATCGCCAGCACCATCCGGCCCCCGAGCCGGATCGCCTCGCGCGTGACCTGCTCGATGGAGGCGTCATCGGGCAACGAGCCATCGAGGACCCGTTCTCTGAAGAGCTCGAGCTCCTCCTGGACCAGCTGCTGGAGAAAGCCGACGTAGCGGGGCAGGATCTCCATCGGAAAGAACCCGGCGAGCCCCTTGCGGCGGGTCTCGTCGATCACCTCGAGGAGATCCAGCTCTGCCCCGCTGTAGCAGGGCTCGCCGCCTACCTCGGTCGCCAGTGTCAGCCCCAGCTCTTCCAGCTGCTCCAGATCTGCGGCGCTCACCTGGAGGCGGGCGAGCACCTCGCGGCGCGTCAGCCGACGCTCGTCGGGATGCAGCACCTCGGCCTCGAGGCCGGGCTTCATCAGCCCCAGGCGGCGGCGCGTCGCGGCCTCGATGGTGGTGCGCAGCCTCGCGCTGGGCGAGGGCTCGAGCAGGTCGCCGATGACCTTGAGGGGGAAAAAGTGCGTCTTCTGTAGCGACTTGATCACACGGATCCGCTCGGCGAGCACCGGCTCGTAGTAAGCCATGTTGCGGCTGGTCCGCATCGCAGGCTCGGGGAGCAACCCCTCGGCCATGTAGTGCTTGATGGTGGGGGGGGTCACGCCGGCCATTCGGGCCAGCTCCGAGATCTTTACGAGCTTCCGCGGCATCAGATCCTCATTTTATTTCAGCGTATTGTACCACAAGTAAAAAGTAACACCCCTAACAATGTTGAGCGGGGCTTCCCTACACAAAAGGTGGCTTGATCTTTGGGCTCGTCGCAAGTAAAATGTTGCACGTTTCACTTACTATATAAATGCATAACAGACAACGGCAAAAGAGATTCGAGCTCGTACGGTCCCACGCCAATCACATCGGTGAGAGGCTGCCAGCCGCTGGTGGTCGCTTTGGGCGCCAACGCCCAGGGTATCGACAGACCAACACCCCGCCTGACCCTTCCCCCTGCCGGACGAGACGAACAACCGGGCCGAGACCGATGTGTCTCAACGAGCGCCACCGGCGGCTGGCACCCGGCCCTCTCCCACAACGGATGACGACCATGCCCAAACCCTCAAGGCCCGCGCTGGCCGCGGCGCTCCTCGTGCTCGCCGGCTGCTCGGGTGGTGACTTCCACACCACGGACGGGGCCGGCCTCGATCGGGCGCAGGGTTGCAGTCCCGGTGAGAGGCGCTGCGTCGGGACCGTCCTCAGCGAGTGCCAGCAGGGCGCGTTCGTGGAGCTCGAGCGCTGCGACGCCCCGCAGAGCTGCTCCGACACGCTGGGCTGTGTCGACTGCGACCCCCTCCTGGCCACGACCTGCAAGGACGGCGACGTCCACACCTGCAACACCGACGGGACCATCGGCGCGCTCATCGAGGAGTGCGTCACCGATCCGTGCAAGGCGGGCCGCTGTGGCGATCCGGGCTGTGAGGCCGGCTCGACGTCGATCTACGTCGTCGACAGCGACTACCGCCTGCTCTCCTTCACGGCCAAGAACGACGCCAACACGTTCCAGCTGATCGGCACGCTGAGCTGCCCGGCGGGCGCGCCCTGGCCGGACCGCGCCGAGAGCGTGGCCACCCCCTTCTCGATGTCGGTGGACCGCAAGGCGCGGGCCTGGGTCCTCTACACCAGCGGCGAGATCTTCCTCGTCGACACCAAGACCGCTACCTGCAGCGCGACCCCTTACGTCAAGGGGCAGCAGGGCTTCGAGCTGTTCGGAATGGGCTTTGTCTCCGACGCTCCCGGCTCATCGACCGAGAAGCTCCACGTCTTCGGCGGTCCGGTGGGCAGCATCAAGCAGAGCGGCAAGCTCGGCGCCATCGATCCCACCACCCTCAAGCTCTCCGTGGTGGGCGCGCTCTCCAAGGCGAACCAGCAGCCCGAGCTCACCGGCACGGGCAACGCTGGCCTGTTTGGCTTCTTCCCGGGCGCCGACCCCTTCGTGGGAGAGGTCGACAAGCAGTCGGGCCAGATCAAGCAGGAGTGGGCGTTGCCGAAGATCCAGGGTTCCGTCACGGCCTGGGCCTTCGCCCACTGGGGTGGTCGGTTCTACATCTTCTCCACCGTCGCCGGGCTGTTCAGCGAGACCTCCAGGGTCCAGCGGCTCGACCCCACGACCGGCCAGGTCGACACCGTGGTGAGCAACTCACCCTACCGGGTCGTGGGCGCCGGCGTGTCGACCTGCGCCCCGGTGACCATCGACTAGCGAAAGGAAGAGGACCATGAAGGAGCGGTGGTGGTGCGGTCCGTGCGCGGCGATCCTGGTGCTCGCGGGTGGCTGCGCCAACGACTTCTACTCGGACCCGACCGCGGACAGCGGGGGCGACGACTGCACGGCGGGCGAGGTCCGCTGCGAGGGCGCGTTGCTCCAGACCTGCGACGGACAGAGCTGGCAGACCACGGCGACCTGCGCGCCGCCGCAGGTCTGCAGCGCCACGCTCGCCCGCTGCGCGGCCTGCGATCCGGGCATCAACCTCTGCGTGGGAGACGAGGTGCACAGCTGCGACGCCGACGGCACCGTGGGGGCGCTGGTCCAGACCTGCCCCGCGGGCAAGTGCCAGGCCGGCGTGTGCCTGGACGCCTGCGCCCAGGCGGCGTCCAGCCGGAGCTACGTGGGCTGCGACTACTGGCCCACGGTGACCAGCAACTCCGGGCTGGCGGAGGAGTTCTCCTTTGCCGTGGTCGTGGCCAACGCCCAGCAGGAGCCGGCGCTCGTCACCGTCGCGTCGGCGACGAACCCCAAGGTCGCGAGCGCCACCGTGGCGCCGGGCGAGGTGACGACGTTGCCGCTCCCCTGGGTCCCGTCGCTGAAGGGGACCTCCCCCGAGGTCTCGGTGCTCGAGCCCGCCGGCGCCTACCACCTGGTCAGCACGGTCCCGGTCACCGTGTATCAGTTCAACGCCCTGGAGTACGTCGTCAACGGGAACTGCAAGAAGGACGACGACGACCTCTTCGACAGCAAGTGCTACTCCTATTCCAACGACGCCTCGCTGCTCCTGCCGGAGCACGCGCTCCACACCGAGTACATGGTGATCGCCCGCCCGACGCACCTGATCCGCACCCAGGGCCTGTTCACCAAGACCTGGTCGTCGTCGCCGGGCTTCTTCTCGGTGGTCGCCCCCAAGGAGGGCCAGACCAGGGTCGAGATCACCTTCTCCGCGCCGACCCAGGCCGGAACAGGCGCCCTCACCGCCTACGCCGCGGGCCAGACCGCGAGCTTCACCCTCTCCAGGTGGGGCGTGCTGCAGATCGTCTCCCAGATGCCCGCCTCGTGCCAGCCGGCGTCCACGGACGGCCTCGCCGACTACTGCGACCTGGGCGCCGCGGCGGACCTCACAGGCACCGTGATCAAGGCGGACAAGGACATCGCCGTCTTCAGCGGCCACAACTGCGCCTTCGTGCCCTACGACAGGTGGGCCTGCGACCACCTCGAGGAGCAGCTGTTCCCGACCCGGTCGCTCGGCAAGCGCTACCTGCTGAGCCACAGCGCTTCCTCCGAGAACAACCCCGCGCTCTACCGCGTGGTCTCCGCCGAGAGCGGCAACGAGATCACCTTCACCCCTTCCAGCGTGCACGCGCCGGTCAAGCTCGAGGCGGGCAAGTGGATCGAATTCGCCTCGTCCGAGGACTTCGAGGTGGTCGGCACGAAGCGAGTGGCCGTGGCGCAGTTCATGGTCGGGCAGAACTACTCGGAGGTGACCGAGCCCGTCGGCGACCCGTCGATGGCCCTGGCGGTCCCGGCCGAGCAGTACCGGACGAGCTACCGTTTCCTCGCACCGTCGACCTACGAGCAGAACTACGTCAACATCGTCGCCCCCAAGCAGGCCAGCGTGACCCTCGACGCCAAGCCGGTTCCGGAGACCGAGTTCACCCCGCTCGCCAACGACCACAAGGTCGCCAAGCTGAAGATCTCCGGGGGTGCACACCTCGCCGAGTCGAGCAGCGCGTTCGGTGTCGCCGTCTACGGCGTCGGCTCCTACACCTCGTACATGTTCCCGGGCGGCCTGGACCTCCGGCTGCTCATCGACTGACCGGCTAGAAACAGAGCGGCCAGAGACAGGCCGGCTCGCACGTCCCCAGGCAGCAGCACGGGTTCAGGGGATCGACGGTGCAGTCGGCCTGGTCCTGGCAGGCGGGGTACGACAGCGGCCCGCCACTGTCGAGCGTGGGCGCGGAGGTGTCGGGCCGGGCCCCGAGGTCCCACCACGCTGCCTGTGCGTCTGCCTGGGGCGGGGGCGAGCCGTCGCCGCCCCAAGGCGACGGCCCAAGGTCCACCGCCGTCTCCGCATCGAAGGAGACGCCGTCACGCACGCAGCGGCCGGCGACGCAGTCGTAGCCGTCAGGGCACGCCGGGTCCCCCTTGTTGCAGAAGAACGGGACGTCGCCCAGGTCCGGCTCGACGCACCCCGCGAGCAGGGCGACGGCGAGCGACAAAATCGAGGGTGACCTTCTTGTCCACAGACCTCTCATCGTGTCCTCACTCGATGGGCTTGCAGTGGCGATCGAGGTCGACCACGGCGGTATAATAATATATTATTTTAGCCTGTTATCGCATTGTTGAATGTGATACGTGCCACTTGTTATAGCGGCCAGACCCTTTCCGATCAAGGTTCTTTTCCTCGGCCCACCAACGCTTTGGGGGGGAGGCGGTCTACGGGTCAGCCTGGCGAGTCAGCAGCCGTCAGCGCGGCGGCTTGAAGTAGATCAGCTCGTCCCAGCCAGCGCGGGAGTAGTTGGGGAGCACGCCCACCTCGCCATAGCCCAGGCCCTGCCAGAACCCCTGAGCGATTGGGTCCTCGGTGGAGACGAGCACGAAGATGCCCCCCCGCCGGAGGTGCGTGTCCTCGAGGGCGGCGACGAGCCGGCGACCAACTCCCGAGCGCTGGTGCGTCTTGGTCACTGCGATCAGTCGCAGGTAGCTCGAGCGATCGAACGCTCCCCGGGGCACGAGCCAGGCCAGGCCCAGCGCCGCGCCCGCCCCGTCCAGGGCGACACGGAGGTCGGGCCGCCCCTCCTCCAGCGCCGCCCCGAGCAGCTTGCTCGCCGTGTCGCCATAGATGCCGTAGCGCCGGAAGACCGGCAGCCCGTCGAGGATGCGGCCGCAGGCCTCGAGGTTCTGCCTCCCCATCGATACGATGCGCACGTCCATCATCGTAGGGTACCTTGATCTGCCACGACGGGACCAGCGTGATCAGGGCTGGACCTGGGGCCCGCTTTTCGGCAGATTGGTCCTGGTTGGCCTCGATGTCCCCTTCGCCCGCACCCGTCACTGAGCCCGGACAGACCTGGAGGAAGCGCCTCCGCTGGCTCTACCTGCCCTACACCTGCCTCGTGTTCATCCCCTACCTCGCGGCCTCCACCCTCGCCTGGGGCATCGTGGCCGTGGTCATCGCCCTGTTCAGCCCGCGCCTCGCATTCCACTGCGGCACGATCTGGTCCTGGTGCCTCTGCCGCCTCAACTTCACCCGCGTCGTGGTGCGCGGCCGGGAGCACGTCAGCCGCGACGGCTCCTACATGATCATGAGCAACCACCAGAGCCACTTCGACGTGCTCGCCTTCTACGGCCACTGGGGCCGGCAGTTCCGCTGGGTGATCAAGAAGGAGCTCCGGCAGGTCCCCGGGCTCGGCTGGTACTGCGCCGCCGGCGGCCACATCTTCATCGACCGCTCGAGCCGCGAGGCCTCCATCGCCAGCCTGCGCGCCGCGCGCCCCCTGCTCGAGGGGGGGATCTCCGTGATGATCTTCCCCGAGGGCACGCGCAGCCGCGACGGCCGGCTGGGGCCGTTCAAGAAGGGCGGGTTCATGACCGCCCTGGACCTCGGGCTGCCGATCCTGCCGGTCTCGATCTCCGGCTCGCGCCATGTCCTGCCCCGCCACAGCATGCGGCTGCTCCCCGGGGCGATCCGGATCCAGGTCCACCCGCCCATCGACCCCGCCGACTACGGCGTCGAGCGGCGCGCGGAGCTGATCGACGACGTGCGCGCGGCCATCGCCAGCGGGCTCACGCCCTGGGAGCGCGGCGAGGGCTGACCCCATTCCGTTGACGGCCCGCCGAGCCGCGGAGGACAATGCCCCATGGCCTCGCCCCCGACCGACGCCCCCAGCCAGCGCCGCGACGAGCGCACCCAGCAAGCCCAGCTCGCCCACCTGCGTCACGAGCTGCGCACGCCGCTCAACGCCATCCTCGGTTACAGCGAGATGCTGATGGAGGACCTCGCCGGAGCCGGGCGCCCGGGGCTGGTCACCGACCTGCGCCGGATCCACCACGCCGGCACCGAGCTCGTCGGGCTCGTGAGTCAGCTCCTCGACCCCGGGGCCATCGCCGAGCGCGGCGAGCTGGACCCCGCCGCGCTCGCCGCCGAGCTGCGTCGCGAGCTGATCACCCCCCTGAACACCGTGATCGGCTACGCCGAGATGCTCCTCGAGGAGCTCACCGGCGCCGACCTGCAGGACCGCCTCGCGCCCGACCTGCACAGCATCGCCGAGGCCGCGCGCTCGTTCCTCGGGCTGGTGAACGACGCCGACGGCCTCCTCGGCGCCGGTCCCCTCGACGTGAAGGCCTCCGACCAGGCCCTGGCCCGCGACGCGGTGGCGTCGATCCCGTCGCTCGAGGGCGCCCCGCCAGCCGCCGCCGCGGCGGTGGGCAGGATCCTCGTTGTCGACGACAACCCGATCAACCGGCACCTGCTGCGCCGCAGCCTGGAGCGCGAGGGCCACGAGGTCACCTCGGCGGAGAACGGCGTCGAGGCCCTCGAGATCCTCCGGACCCAGCGCTTCGACCTCCTGCTGCTCGACGTGATGATGCCCGAGATGAACGGCTTCGAGGTTCTGCACCACCTGCGGGACAGCGAGGCCTGGCGCGAGATTCCGGTGATCATGATCTCCGCCCTGGACGAGATGGACAGCGTCGTGCGCTGCATCGAGATGGGCGCCGAGGACTACCTGCCCAAGCCGTTCAACCCGGTCCTGCTCAAGGCCCGCATCGGCGCCTGCCTGGAGAAGAAGCGCCTCCACGACCTGGAGCGGGAGAACCAGCAGCGCCTGCAGGAGCTGAACGCCGCCCTCGAGGTTCGCAACCGGTTCATCCGCGAGACCTTCGGCCGCTACCTCTCCGACGAGGTGGTCGAGCGCCTGCTGGAGAGCCCCGCGGGCCGCAAGCTCGGTGGACAGAAGCGCGTGGTCACCGCGCTGATGGCCGATCTGCGCGGCTTCACCACGATCAGCGAGCGGCTGCCCGCCGAGGACGTCGTCAACGTCATCAACAACTTCCTCGAGGAGATGACCGACATCATCTTCAAGCACCAGGGGACCATTGACGAGTTCATCGGCGACAGCATCCTCGCGGTCTTCGGCGCGCCGATCCTGCGCGAGGACGACGCCCGGCGCGCGGTGGCCTGCGCCGTGGAGATGCAGCTGGCGATGCCCGCCGTCAACGAGCGCAACCGCCGCGCCGGATACCCCGCGGTGGCGATGGGCATCGGCATCAACACGGGCAGCATGGTGGTGGGGAACATCGGCTCTCGCCGGCGGACCAAGTACGGTGTGGTCGGACGAGAGATCGTGCTGGCCTCGCGCATCGAGTCCTGCACCATCGGCGGACAGGTCCTGATCTCGGAGAGCACCGCCCGTGCCTGCGGTCCGATCCTGCGTATCGACGACGAGCTGACCCTCACCCCCAAGGGGGTGAGGGACCCCGTGACGATCTACGCCGTCGGCGGCATTGGCGGCGACTACGACCTGCAGCTGCCCCTGCCCCGGGCGCCCACGCTGAGCCCCGTCGAGCCGCCGCGCCCGGTCCGCGTCGCGGTGATCGAGGGCAAGCGGGTCGGCGAGGCCTCCTACACCGGAGCGCTCGTCGGGCTCGCCCATGGGGTCGCGCGAATCGCCTGCGACGCCCCGGTGGAGCGCCTGGACAACGTACGGATCGCCCTGGTGGAGCTGGAGCGGACCGTGGCCGAGGCAGACCTGTACGGCAAGGTGATGCGGCTCGGGGACGACGGAACGTTCGAGGCGGCGTTCACCGCCGGGCCGTCCGAGGCGATGGCCTACCTCGACGGGCTGGTGGGCGAGCGCTCAGGCGAGGACCGGCAGGGGTAGCAGGCGTCGGATCTCCTCGACCAGGTCGCCGCGGCTGTAGGTCCCCTTCTGGATCACCCGCTGGACACGGTCGTTGAGACGCGATCGGTCCTCCGCCGTCAGGTCCTTGGAGGTCACCACGACCACCGGGATCGCGCCGAACCCCTCGCGCTGCCGCATGACGCGCAGGAACTCGAACCCGTCCATCACCGGCATCATCAGGTCGAGGAGCACGAGCTGCGGTCGCGCGCTCTCCAGGCGGTCCAGGGCGACCTGCCCGTTCTCGGCCTCCACCACCGTCCAGCCCTCCTTCTCCACCGTCCGGCGCAGGGTCTCCCGGGTGGCCGGGTCATCCTCGACCAGCAGGATCGAGGGAGAGTCCGCGTCCGTGCAGTAGCGCCGGAGGACGGCGAGCAGGCGCTCGCGCTCCACGGGCTTCGTCAGGTAGTCGGCGGCGCCGAGAGAGAAGCCCATCTCCTCCTCCTGGCAGATCGTCGCCATCACCACCGGGATCATCGCCAGGGAGGAGTCAGACTTGAGCTCGCTCAGCACCGCCCAGCCGTCCATGCCGGGCATCAAGACGTCGAGGATGATCGCCGCGGGCCGCGCCTCGCGGGCGATGGCCAGACCCTGGGGGCCGGAGGAGGCGGTCAGCACGACGAAGCCCATCGAGCCGATGGCCTCCACCATCCACTCGCGAACCTCCGGGTCATCGTCGATGACCAGCACCCGCGGTCGCCCGGTTGCCTGTTCCGCGGTGTGCGCCCGCGCGGGCGGCGCGGCCACGGGCACCGCCGGCCCGGGCAGAGCCGCCGGGAGGCGGATGGTGAAGACGGAGCCCTTGCCCGGCTCGCTCTGCAAGGTCACGTCGCCCCCCATCATCTGGCAGAACCGCCGGGTGATCGCCAGCCCCAGCCCGGTGCCTCCGTACTTGCGGGTGGAGGAGGCGTCGGCCTGGGAGAAGGGACGGAACAGGTTCGCGATCTGCTCGGGGCTCATGCCGATGCCGGTGTCCGCCACCCGCAGGGTGATCCAGTCGGCGCCCTCGCTCGCCGTGCGCTCCACCTCGAGAGAGATCTCTCCGTCGGTGCAAAACTTGCACGCGTTGGAGAGCAGGTTGAACAGGCACTGTCGGACGCGGACGAGGTCGGTGTGCATCTCCCCGGCTTCCGCCGGGATCCGCGCCACCAGCCTGTTGTTGTTCTTCTCGGCCAGCGGCCGCACCGTGGCCAGGACGTCGTCGAGCGAGCCCTTCACGTCGAAGGTCTCGGCGTAGAGCTCGATCTTGCCCGCCTCGATCTTGGACAGGTCCAGGATGTCGTTGATGATGGTGATCAGGTGCTTGCCGGCCTGGATGATCTTGACCAGGTCCGGCGCCAGGTCGTCGATCTCGCGCGCCTCGAGCTCCTCCTGGACCAGCTCGGCGTAGCCGATGATGGCGTTGAGGGGCGTCCGCAGCTCGTGGCTCATGTTGGCGAGGAAGGTGCTCTTGGCCCGGTTGGCCGCCTCGGAGGCCGCGCGGGCCCGGGCCAGCTCGACCTCGCGCCGCTCGGCCTCCTCGAGCTGCGCCGCGACCCGCCGCCGCAGCCCGCGCTCGATGTCGGCCTGCTCCTGCAGCTTCCACAGCGCGCGGTCGACCTTGGTGAACTGGTCGACCACCAGCCGGGCGGTGATCCGCGACGCCTCGCGCGAGACCCGCACCTCCTCCGACAGCAGCCCGTTCTCGCGGAGCAGCTCCTCGACGCTGCGGGACCTCACGAGCACACCTCGACGCGGGCCCGGCGGGCCACGCGGCGGACCAGCTCGCGGTCGGGCTCGCCGTCGGCGCCCACCAGGGTGACCCGGGGCAGAGGCTCGCCGCCCACCGCAGGGAGCACGCGCAGCAGGTAGGGCAGCCCGGCGGCGTGGTCGAACCGCTCACCGGTGAGGCCCGCGGCCTCCTCGCGCTCGAGCACCGCCACCTCGCCGGGATCGCCGAACCCGATCAGCCGGTCGACCAGCACGACCCGGGCCCCGGGCGGCATCAGCCGCAGCAGGTCCAGACCGGCGAGGCCGCCGTCGATGAGCTCCACCTCCGGAGGGAGCTCCTCGCCGGCCAGCTCCTCGAAGACGGCCGGGCCGACCCAGTCCTGTGGCTGGTGGCGCGAGCCGACGCAGATGATCCGACGCACCGTCCCGGGAGCCGCGTTCATCGTGCGCTCCCGGTGCGGAGGACCCCGACGGTGCGCCCGGCGCGGACGGCGTGGACCGTGCAGACGAGGCAGGGGTCGAAGGACCGCACCACGTGCCCGAGCTCCACCGGGTCCTCCGGGTCCTGCACCGCGGTGCCCACCAGCGCCTGCTCCATCGGCCCCGGCGTCCCCGCGTCGTCCCGCGGCGAGGCGTTCCATGCCGTGGGCGTGATGATCTGGTAGTGCGCGATGGCGCCGTCGGTGATGCGGACCCAGTGCCCGAGCGCGCCCCGCGGGGCCTGCACCAGGCCGCAGCCCTCGCCCTCCGTGATCTCGCCGCAGGGCTTGTAGAAGGTGCCGTCGCCCTGCGCCTCCGCGAGCCAGCGCTCCATCACGGGGAGCATGCGCGCCGGGCGGGTGAGGCGGGCGAGCTGCCGCAGCAAGGTGCTCGGACCATCCCGGGCGATCAGATCGACGAACAGCGGCACCCGCCCCACCATCATCTCGGCGAGGGGCCCGGTCTCCGCCGGCCGGTCGCCGTACCGCGGCGCCTTGGCCCAGGAGTAGCGCTGTCCCTCCTCGCCGGTGGCGTAGGGCCGGGTCCGGCCCTGCATCGGGTGGCGGGGCTCGTCGTCCTCGAACCACGAGCAGGCGACGTGCTCGACCACCTGCCGCTGGTCCAGCGGCAGGGGCTCCTCGCCCTCTCCGACGAACCCGGCGGCGGTCACGTCCGAGGCGGCCACCTCCGACCCCTCGGGCAGGTCGAGGCCGCCGTAGCTGACAAAAGCGCCGGGCCCGCGACCGGTGCGGTCCAGCCCGATGGCACGGCCGTAGCGCCACAGGAAACCGAGCTCGCTCTCGCGATGCGGCTCCTCCTCGAGCCAGGCCTCGAGCTCCCCCGCGTTCCGCAGCGCCTTGAAGCGCTCGACGCTGCAGCCCAGCACCCGCCGCTCGTACCACTCGCGCAGCTCCCGCAGCAGGAGCCGGCACTGCAGCAGGTCATTCTGGCTTGGCACCGACGTGATCCCCCCCGGGACCATGAAGCTCGCGTGGGGCCACTGCCCGCCGAGGATCGCCACCACCTCCATCGCCCGTCCCGGGACCGTCACGGCTTCCAGGGCCGTCGTGCCCTCGAAGGGCGCATAGCGCCGCACCGCCTCGCCGTGCAGCGGCTGCGACGACCAGCGCCGGTTGACCAGGTCCGGCGCGAACATCAGGAACGTCTGCCTCAGGTCGCTCTGCACCTGCTCGGTGAGCAGCGCCACGTTGCGCACCCGGATCCCGTCGGGCGGCGGCTGGACGCCGGCGACGCTGTCCAGCGCCCGGGCCGCGGCGGCGAGGTGGCTCGTGCTGCAGATGCCGCAGATCCGCGGCGTGATCACGATTCCGTCCAGCGGACCGCGTCCGACCAGGATGTTCTCGAAGCCGCGGAACATCGTCCCCGAGCAGCGGGCCTCGGCCACCACCCCATCCTCCAGCTCGACGCGGACCTCCAGGTCGCCCTCTACGCGGTTCATCGGGACGTTGAGCGTGACTCTCTTCGATTTCGTCGTCATTGGGGCTCGCTACAGGCGGTTCTGACGCCGCTTCAGCCGCAGCGGCGCGGCCGCGGCGGCCATGTCCTTGTAGGCCAGGTAGTGGGCGCGATCGACGCCGCTGGGCAGCTCGAGGGGCACGTCCATGATCGCCGGCGTCTGGAAGAACGGGTGCCCCTGGGGGAAGTCCGGCTCGGTGCAGCCGAGGCAGGGCACGCCGACCCGCGTCTTGGAGCTCCGGCGGTTCCAGAGCAGCTTGTTGCACGGCCCCCGCGCCATCGGTCCCCGGCAGCCCATGTAGAAGAACAGGCAGCCCCGCTCGCCGAAGTCCCGCTCCTCGACGCGGTACTCGTGGTACTCGTTGCGGACGCAGCCCTGATGGACCAGCAGCCCGTACCACTCCAGCGGCGCGTGGCGGTCGTCGAGCGGCAGCGACGCGCCGCTGGTCAGGGCCGTCAGCGCCCCGGCGACGATCTCGCCGTGGCACGGGCACCCCGGCAGGTTGACCACCGGGAGGCCGGCGCCCGAGCGGAAGGCCTCGCCGAGGAAGCCGCCGGGCGCCCCCTTGAGGAACTGCAGGCCCGTGGCCTCGATGCTGGAGTCCGCGCCGATGCCGCCGAAGCTCGCGCAGGTGCCGACCGCGAGGACCACCTCCGCCCGCCGGGCGAGCCGGGCGACCAGGTCCTTCTTCGGCGCGCCGTCCAGGGTGTCGTACATCCCCGAGCCGCCGGGGCCGCGGATCACCGAGCCCTCGACGCACAGAAACGTCAGCGGTTGCTCGCCGGCGCAGATCGCCTCGACGAGCTCCCGGCGCTGGCGTGCGCTGCCCGCCGAGAGGGAGGGGTGCCACAGGACCTCGATGTCGAGCATTCGGAGCAGCGCCGGCAGGGCGGACGAACGGGCGTCCAAGAACGCCATGCTGTCTCCGCCGCAGGCGCCGCATTGCTGCCAGTACAGCGTGTGGGCCATGGCGGCAGCATCGGAGGTAATGCCCGGGCCGTCAAGGCCTTGACCGGCGCGCGCTTTTGGCGTGGGATGATGCAGGAGCGACGATGGCCAAGCTTCTCCTGGTCGAGGACAACGAGATGAACCGCGACATGCTGTCGCGGCGCCTGAGGCGCAAGGGCCACGAGGTGATCCTCGCCGAAGACGGGGCCCAGGCCCTGGCCCTGATCGCCGAGCAGCCCCCGGATCTCGTGCTCATGGACATGAGCCTGCCGGTGCTCGACGGCTGGGAGGCCACGCGCCGGCTCAAGGCTTCGCCAAAGACCGCGGCGATCCCGGTGCTCGCCCTCACCGCGAACGCCATGGCCGGAGACCGGGACAAGGCCCTCGCCGCCGGCTGCGACGACTACGACACCAAGCCGGTGGAGCTGGCCCGGCTGCTGCAGAAGATCGAGGCTCTGCTCGCCCGGGCCGGCGCCTGAGTTGCGCTGGCCCCCCAAGGCATCATACTCCCGCCATGACCAGCGGACCCCCTCGATCCGACAGCGGCGTTCTCCCCCGCCGCGACTTCCTCATCGCCGGCGGCGCCGTTGTGCTGGGCGGGTGCGCCCACACTCCGGCGACCCCGGTCGCCCCGACCACGCCCCCGGCTCCGACATCGCAGCCGACCCCGGCGCCCGGCGAGGCGCGGATCCGGGCGCACCGCACCCTGGGCCGCACCGGCTTCGAGGTCTCCGACATCGCCCTGGGCTGCGGCCGGATCAGCGACCCCGCCCTGGTGCGCTACGCCCACGACCGGGGCGTGACCTTCTTTGACACCGCCGAGGGCTACGGCAACGGCGACTCCGAGCGGATGATCGGCCAGGCCATGCCGCACCTGAGGCGCGAGCGGATCTTCATCGTCACCAAGCTGCACCTGGAGCCCGACGAGGGCGAGCAGAAGATCCTCGACCGCTTCGGCCGCTGCCTCGATCGGCTGCGCACCGACCACGTCGACGCGCTCTACATGCACGCAGTGACCGACGCGGCGATGGTGAAGCACGCCGGATTCCACGGCGCGCTGCGCAAGCTCCGGGCCGCGGGGAAGGTGCGCCACGCGGGCATCTCCTGCCACGGCCCCCGGGGCAAGGGCGACGCCATGGAGCGGGTGCTGCTCGCCGCGGCCGAGGACGGCCGCTTCGACCTGATGCTGATGGTCTACAACTTCCTCAACCGCGCGCCGGGAGAGAAGGTGCTCGCCGCCTGCAAGGAGAAGAACATCGGCGCCACGCTGATGAAGGTCACGCCGGCGCGCCTCGAGCTCAGGCCCTTCGACCCCGACGACCCGTCGGAGGAGCACGCCCGGCTCCTCGGCCTGGCGATGAAGAAGGGCATGTCTCGCCCCGAGGCAGAGGCCTGGCTCAGGGAGCGCATCGCGCGCCAGCGCGCCGAGATCGACGAGCACCGGGGGCGCCTGGACGCCTTCGTCGCCAGGCACGGGGTCAAGACCGAGGAGCAGCTGGCCCGGCTGAGCATCCAGTGGGTGCTGGCGAACCCGGCGGTGAGCACGGTCTGCGTCTCGATGAACGACTTCGAGGCGATGGACGCCACCCTGCCGCTCTCGGGCACGCGCCTCTCCCGCGCCGACACGTCGCGCCTCGACGAGCTCGCCGCCCTCCTCTCGCCGGGCTACTGCCGACACGGCTGCGCGGCCTGCGCGGACGCCTGCCCGGCCGGGGTGCCGGTGAGCACCGTGATGCGCTACGCCTACTACTTCGCCCGCGGGCGCGAGCGGCAGGCGATGGAGAAGTACGCGGCGCTCGGCGGGGAGGACGCCTCGCGCTGCGTCGGCTGCGAGGCGCCCTGCCTGGGCGCCTGCCCCCACGGGCTCCCCGTGCCGGCGCAGCTCCTCGCGGCGCACCACCGGCTGAGCCTGGAGCGCGCATGAGACGTCTGCGCCTCATTCCGCTCGCGCTGCTCTCGACCCTCGCCGCGGGCGCCGGCCACGGCGCGGAGCTGCCCCCGCTCGAGGGCTGGCGCCCGGCGGGCCAGACCGAGACCTACGACCGCAAGAGCGTCTGGCAGGCCATCGACGGCGCGGCGGAGCTGTTCGTCTCCTACGGCTTCGCGTCGCTGCGCACCCGGGACTACGCGGCGCGCGAGGGCAAGACCCGGATCACGGTGCAGGTCTACGAGCAGACCTCCGCCCTCGGCGCCTTCGGCGTGTTCCAGCGCGAGGGGGGCAACGCCTCCCGGACCTGCCTCGGTCTCAAGGGGCGACACTACATCAAGGTCCTCGCCATTCAGGGCGCGCTCGGCGGCGAGCGGTGCAGGCGCCTGCTCGGCGCGCTCAAGGCCGCCCTGCCCGGCGAGGAGGCCCTGCCGCGGGAGCTCGGCCTGCTCCCGGCGCGGGGCCAGGTGCCGCGCTCGCTGGGCTACACCCGCGAGGGCTTCCTCGGCACCCGCCGGCTGCAGCGCTGCCTCCACGCGAGCTACGTCCGCAAGGGGGCGAAGCCCTACACCCTGTTCGTGGTCCTGCCCGGCCCGAAGCAGAGCGCGCAGGACGTGTGGAAAGCCCTCGCCGCCCACTGGAAGCCGGTGCGCCAGGGAGGGCTCGAGGTGATCTCGACCGCGATCCCCTACAAGGGCACCCTCGCCCTGCTGCGCCGCGACGGCGCGGTCCTCGGCGCCGTGGGGGTGGGCGATCTCGCGGCCACGGTCGCGCTGCTGCGCGGCCTGCCCCGGGCCCGGTGAGGCGCGACCAGATCCGCACCGGCCGACGAGATCCCTGACGCTGCCTCTTGGAAGACGGGCCCGGCCCCTCTACAATGCCCGGCCATGTACCTCGTGGCCGTTGTCCTCCTTCTCGTGGTGGTTGGCTACTTCCTGTTCCGCGGCGGCGACCCGGAGGAGGCGCTGCAGAAGCGCCTGCGCCAGCGCCCCGACGAGCTGAAGTCGGTGGCCGAGCAGCTCAAGCTCGAGCTGCTCGAGCTCAAGGACGAGGAGCGGGAGACCGCCATCGACACGCTGCTCGTGGGCACCTGCCTGCACCGGCGGGTCCAGGACAGCGTGGCCAGCTTCGGCCACGTGCTCTGCGGCGGGCTCGAGGAGCACCAGGTCACGATGTTCGACCACCCGGAGGGCAAGACCTCCACCGTGCTCGTGGTCCGCGCCCGTGAGGGGGAGGCGCTGCCCCGCTTCTGCCTCCGTCCCCAAGGCGCGACCGCCGAGACCCCGGCCGACCACGTCTCCCTCGCCCCCCGGGACCACGTGCTGTTCAACGAGAGCTTCCGCCTCCACGTCCACAGCGAGGACCTGGAGCGGCTCGAGCGCCTGCTCCACGGACCGGCGATGGACCTGATCGAGAAGCGCGTGGACCAGCCGCTGTGGGTCGAGAGCACCGGCGATCGCCTGCTGATCTACGTCGTCGATCGGATCGTCCCGGCCTCCCGGGTCGAGGCGATCCTGCGCGACGGGGTCCGCCTCGCCGCCGCGCTGGCAGGCTAGGCCGCCTCGTCGTCCCTTCGGAAGCGCGCGCGCAGGCGCTCCAGCGAGACGTAGAGCGTGGGCACGAAGACCAGGGTGATCAGGCTCGAGGTGAGCAGGCCGCCGACCACGACGCGGGCCAGGGAGGCCTGGAGCTCGGCCCCCTCGCCGATGCCGATGGCCACCGGCAGCAGGGCGAGCACCGTGGTCAGGGTGGTCATCAGGATCGGGCGCAGCCGGCGGCGGCCGGCCTCGACCACCGCCTGCATCATCTCCATGCCCTGCTCCCGCCGCAGGAGGTTGATGTAGTCCACGAGCACGATGGCGTTGTTCACCACGATGCCGACGAGGACGATCATGCCGAGGAAGGAGTTGACGTTGAGCGTGGTCCCCGTGGTCACCAGGGCCAGGGCGACGCCGATCACCGCGAAGGGGATGGAGAGCAGCATCACCAGCGGGTGGAGCAACGACTCGAAGAGCGAGGCCATCACCATGTAGACCAGGGCCAGGGCGAGGAGCAGACCGACGAGAAGCTCGCCGAAGGTCTTGCGCTGCTCGGTGAGCTCGCCGCCGAAGGTGACGCTGAACCCCTCGGGGCGGCTGATGCGGTCCAGCTGCTCCTGGATCGCTTGCGCCACCGTCCCCAGGTCCGCTCCGGCGTAGCCCGCGTTGACGGTGACGATCCGCTCCTGGTTCAGCCGCCGGATCACCAGCGGCCCCTGCCGGCGGCCGATGCTGGCCACGTCGGCCAGGGTGATGCGGTCCCCCTTGGGGGTGATGATCGGCAGGTTGCCGAGCTGGTCCGCGCTGTACCGGTCGCCCTCGCGCAGACGCACCAGGATGCGGAACTCGTCCCCGCCGTCGCGGAAGTAGGTCGCCGCCCGGCCGAGGACGTAGGTCGAGACCGTGTCCGCGATGCCGCCGACGCTCAGGCCGAGGTTGGACGCCTTGTCCGCGTCGATGTGGATCACCGCCTCCTGGTTGCCCTCCTTGCGGTCGATGTCCACGTCCGTGACCCCGGGCACCTTGCGCACCACCGCGGCCACCTGCGTGGCGAGCCGGGAGCCGGTCTGCAGGTCGAAGCCCCGGATCTCCACGGCCAGGCGCTCGCCGCCGCCGCGCAGGATGCGGAAGATCCACAGCCCCTCGCCGGCCCGCACCTGGGCCTTGAAGTCCGGGATGCGCGACAGCGGTGCCCGGAGCGCGGCGGCGACCTCCTCGCTCGAGCGCGAGCGCCGCGCGAGGGGGACCAGGCCCACGCGCATGCTCGCCGCGTTCGACCCGGCGTCGGACCAGAAGCCGGGCGGGCCCGAGATCGACATGATCGCGTCGGTCTCGGGCACCTGCTTGCGGATCACACGCTCCGCCTCCAGCATCACCGCCGTGGTGCGCTCGAGCGGCGCACCCACCGGGAGCTCGGCCTCGATGCGCACCTCCCCCTGGTCGTCCATCGGCATCAGCTCGGTGCCGACGAGCGGGAACAGGGTCAGGCTGCCAAGGAAGAGCAGGGTGGCCACGGCGAACACGGTCTTGCGCCGGCCGAGGGCGCGCCGCAGCAGCCCGGCGTAGCCCCCCTCCATCCCCTCGAGCCAGCGCCCCATCCGGCGGGCCAGCTTCCCGGGCTCGCGCAGCTCCCGCCGCCCGCGCGAGGCGAGCACCGGGACCAGGGTCAACGCCGCGGCGAGAGCGCAGATCAGGGCGAAGGAGACGACGTAGGCCATCTGGCCGAAGAAGATCTGCGCGAAGCCACCGACGAAGATCACCGGGAGGAAGATGCACAGGGTGGTCATCGTCGAGGCGACGATGGCCGTGGCCACCTCGCTGCTGCCGCGGATCGCCGCCTCCCGCGGCGGCGATCCCCGCTCGCGGTGGCGCTGGATGTTCTCCTGGATCACGATGGCATTGTCGACGAGCATGCCGATACCGAGGGCCAGCCCGCCGAACGAGATCATGTTCAGCGTGAAGCCGCCGAGGTACATCAGGGCGAAGGTGCCCACGGTGGCGATGGGGATCGCCGTGGCCACCACCGCGGTGGCCCGCACGTTTCGCAGAAAGAACAGCAGCACGAACACGGCGAGCCCGGCGCCGTAGAGCACGCCCTGCTCGACGTTGGCGATGGACTGCTGGATGTAGTCGGAGGTGTCGAACAGCGCCCTGAGCTTGATGTTGGGCATCTCCTGGTTGATCCGCGCGACCTCGCGCCGTACCCGGTCCGCGACCTCGACGGTGTTGGCGCCCGGCAGCTTGGAGATCGCCAGCCGGATGCTCGGCTCCCCGTCGACGTAGACGTCGTTGACCGGGTCCTCGTGGCTGTCCTTCACCGTCCCCAGGTCCCGCACGCGGACCGGAGAGCCGTCGCGGTCCGTCACCACCACGTTGCCCATCTGCGCCAGGTCCTGGTACTCGCCAAGGGTGCGGACGATCACCTCGCGGCCGCGGCTGCGCACGTCGCCCGCCGGCAGGTTGACGTTGTCGCGCTTGAGCGCCGCGGCGACCTGCGCCGCGGTGAGCCCGAGCGCGGCCAGCCGGTTGGCGTCCAGCTCGACGTGGATCTCACGCTTGTAGCCGCCGCGGACGTTGGCCGCGGCGACCCCTTCCACCCGCTCGAGCCGGTAGCGGATCTTCTCGTCGGCGAGCTGGCGCAGGCGCCACGACTCCTGCTTGCCCGAGAGCGTCAGCATCATCACCGGGAACGAGGAGAGGTCGAACTTGAAGACCACGGGCGCGTCGGCCTCCTCGGGCAGATCCTCGCGGATGCGCTCCACCGCGGCGCGCACGTCGTTGAGCGCCGTGTCCAGCGACGTGCCCCAGCTGAAGCGCAGCTGGACCCGGGAGCGACCCTCGGCCGAGTAGGACTCGATACGATCCAGCCCCTGGACCGTGCTCACCGCCTCCTCCACCGGGCGGGTGATCAGGGTCTCCATCTCCTCGGGGCCGACGCCCTCGTAGGTCGTGAATACGCTGATCGCCGGGAAGTCGATCTCCGGGAGCAGGTCGATGGCCAGGCGGGAGAGGGAGACCACGCCGATGACCACCACGGCGAGGAACGCCATGTAGGTCGTGATCGGGCGCCGTACCGCGCGTTCGGACAGGCTCATGGGTTGGCCCCGACGCGGCCCACCACCTCCAGCGCCACGCCGTCCTCGAGGCCGTCCTGCCCCTCGACCACCACCTGCTGCCCCTCGGTGAGGCCGGCGAGGACCTCGCCGCGCTCGCCCTGCTCCTGACCGGGCCCCGTCGGCGCCTCCTCGGCGCCGAGCTGGACCTGGACCAGCTTGGCCCGCCCGCCCTGGACGACGTAGACCTTGCCCACCCCCTCCTGGCCGCCGCTGCTCCGGGTCACCAGGGCGCGCAGGGGCAGGAGCAGCGTCCCCTCGCTCTCGCCCAGGTCCAGCGTCACGCGGCAGAACATGCCGGGCATCAGTCGACCGTCATCGTTGGGCAGCTCGGCCTCCACGGCCACGGTGCGGCTCGCCGCGTCCAGCGCCGGGGCGACGCGCACCACCGTGCCCGTGAACGGCTCCTTGGGGTAGGCGTCGACGTGGATCTGCACGGGCAGCGAACCGCCGGCCAGGCGTCGACGGATCTTGCCGATGTGCCGCTCGCCCACCTTGAACCGCACGACGATCGGGCTCTTGCGCACGAGCTGCAGCACCGCGGTCCCCGGGTTGACCACCGCGCCGGGGTCGAGGTGTCGTGCCTGGACCCAGCCGGCGAAGGGGGAGCGGATCCGCGTGTCCCGCAGCTGCTTCTCCAGCAGGCCGACGCGGGCCTGGGCCTGGCTCACCTGGGCCTGGGCCACGGCCAGCGAGGCCGCCGCCGTGTCGCGCCGGGAGGTCACGTTGTCCATCTCTTGCCGGGTGATCAGGTCGCGCTTGGCCAGGGACGCCTTGCGCTTCGCCTCCGTCGCCGTGGTCTGGTCCTCGACCTGCGCCCGCTTGAGCGAGGAGCGGGCGACGAGCAGCGCGGCCCGCGCCTCCTGGAGCTGGGAGCGCAGCTGGGCGTCGTCGACGCGGACCAGCAGCTGGCCCGGCTTGACCTGCTGCCCCATGCGCACGGTGACCGCCTCGAGCCGCCCGCCGACCTCCGAGGCCACCTCCACCGTCTCCGGCGCCTTGAGCTCACCCGGGTAGCGCAGGGTGATCCGTATCTTGCCGCGCTCGATCGCGGCGACCTTCACCGGCACGGCCTGCACCTTGGCCGCCCCGGCCTGGGCGCCGCCCTTCCGATCCTTCTGGCAGCCGGCGCAGAGCGCCGCCGCGAGCACGATGACCAGGGACGTTCTCATCATCAGCCACCGATCGCCTTTCCCCTCGGATCGAGGCCGAGGGCACGGTACAGCGCCAGCTCCTTGAGCACCCGCTCCAGCTCCCCGCCGACCACCGCCACCTCGGCCTTGCGCAGGGCGTCGTCGGCCTCCACCAGCTCCAGCGACGTGCCGAGGCCCGCCCGGTAGCGGCTGATCACCAGCTCGCGGTTCTGGCGCGCGAGGCGCAGCTGCTCCTGGGAGGTCTCCAGGTTCACCCGGGCGGTCCGCAGATCCCGCCACGCCTGCCGGACCTCCTGACGCGCCTGGCGCCGCAGCTGCCGCAGCCGCAGCTGCTCGTCGCGCAGGCGGGAGGCCTGCTCGTGCCGCGTGGCCCGGCGCAGGCCGCCGTCGAAGAGCAGCCAGTCCAGCGAGAAGACCAGGTTCCAGGAGTCAGGGTCCCCCGAGAACCCGGTGTTCTGGGTCGCCTGGTAGTTCCAGGCCACGTTGAGGCTGGGCAGGTAGTCCAGCCACGAGGCGGTCACGCCGCGCCGGGCGGCCTCGATGCGCAGCTCACCGGCCCGCAGATCGGGCCGCTCGGCCCCGGGCTCCTTCCTCTGGCCCAGAGATGCCAGGTCCGGCCGTCGGATGGAGATCGGCGGGCTGCGGCCGACGAGGAAGGCGAGGTAGTCCAGCGAGCTCTCCAGCGTGTTCTGCGCCCGCACCCGGGCGCCGCGCGCCTCGACGACCTCGATGCGCGCCCGGGTCACGTCGATGGCGATGGCCTCGCCCGCCTGCCGCCGGGCCCGCGCCGCCTCGAGGTGCTCCTTGGCGCTCTGCAGGGTGCGCTCGGCGGCCGAGAGCAGGTTCTCGGCGGCGAGCGCCGCGAAGTAGGCCCGCGCCACCTCGAACTCCAGCGAGGTACGGGTCCAGCGGTGCGTCTGGCGCGCCGCCGCGGCGAGCCGGTAGGCGCGCAGCAGCTCGGGGAGCGCCGTGCCCTTGAACAGCATCATCGACGCGGTGATCCCGCCGGCGAAGGCGTCCTGCTTCAGGAAAACGACCGACTCTCCGCCGCCGAAGTCCCGGGCGATCTCGCGGTCCGAGTGCGTGAAGGTGCCCGAGGCCCGGAGCGTGGGCAGCAGCGCGGCCCAGGCTCGCTCCCGGGCGATCCCGGCCCGGCGCAGCTCCTCGTCGGCGAGCTGGAAGCTCTCGTTGTGCTTGCGCGCCAGCTCCAGGGCCTGCTCGAAGGTGACCAGGGGCGCCCCGGCGGCCCGGGATGGGAGGCCCAGCGCGGCGAGCAGGAATAGAACAGACCGTCGATTCATGGTGCCCCCTTGTCCGAGGGAGGTCCTAGCCAGGAAGAAAACCAGTGTCACCGATCGGGCGGTTGTCGAGCGGCGCGGCGCGATCAGCTGTCCGGGGCGCCCTTTTTGAAGCGGGGGTGGTCCGGGCGGTACCAGCAGACGTCGCAGCAGCCGCCCAGCTCGCAGAGCCCCAGGGGGCGGAGGCAGGTGTCCCCTTCTCCCTCGGGGCGCAGGTCCGAGACCCGCACGTAGGCCACCTCCTCCTGCGGGTCCTGCTTCTTCTTCGACGATCCGGTGCTCACGGGAGCGAGCATACGCCCGCCGCTCCGATCTTCAAGAGGTGCTGCTGTTCCTTTACAATCCGGGCTCACCCTGGCCCCGTTTAACATCGGCGCTCGCGTCAGGGAGCGGCCAGAACAAACGGCTTTCTGAGACGGCGCCGCTTCGGCTACCATCGTCGGCTGATGGGGTGGATCCTGCTGCTCGCGCCGGTGGAGGTCTCACCGGACGACTACCTGGGCTTCCTGGGCTCTCTCGTGGTGGTTTACGGCCTGCTCCTGGCCGTACCCCTGCTGCTCATCGCCGTCGCCCTGGTCGGTCACCGGCGCTACCAGCGCCGCGCGGCCGAGGCCGAGGCCGCCTACCGCCCGGACGCCCTGCTCTCGCCCGGGACGGCGACCCTGTTCGGCACGGTGGAGCACGCCGAGGACGCCGAGCACGCCGTGCGGGTCGAGGTCGACCAGGAGGGCAGCGAGTCCGAGAGCTCGGGCAGCTGGTCCCACGCCTGGAAGGAGGTCGACCGCCGGGTCAAGGTGCACCCGTTCTACATCCGGCACATCTCCGGCCGCCGGGTCCGCGTCGAGCCCCAGAGAGACGTCTTCCTCGTCGACGCGATGGACGGCGTGATCCGGGTCAACCTGACCCAGCGCACACGGGTCGCCGAGCTGACGCCCGGCGAGGAGGTCTACGCCCACGGACTGCTCGAGGAGGATCTCGATCCCGAGGCCCGGGCGGGCCGGGGCATGTACCGCGACTCGCCCCGCGGGCTCGTGCTGCGCTCGCCCCGGCGCGGCCGCATGTTGCTCTCCAGCGAGCCCCTGGGCGCCCGCTTCCTCAAGCGGGCCGGGCTGCACCGCTCCGCCGCCCGGGTCTTCGTCATCGTGCTCGCCCTCGCCCACCTCGCGCTGTTGCCCTACCACCTGCGCCTGATCGCGGGCCGCACGGTGAAGGCCACGGTTGCGCGGCTCGAGCACTACACCACCAAGGACGACGAGGGGGACACCGTGCACCACTACAAGGTCCACACCACGCTGCCTGGCGGCGCCCCCTTCACCGACGATGTGCCCCCCGCTGTGTTCCGCTCCCTCGCCAAGGGAGAGCTCGTGCCGGTTCGTCGCTGTCCGCTGGTCCCCTCCTACCTCTCCAACATCGGGGAGTCGGCGGAGGTGCACTTCGCCGCGCTGCCCATCGGCATCGTGCTGCTCGGCTTCTTGAGCGTGGGCTACATTGGGATGGCGACCCGCAAGCGCTGGTACGAGGGCCAGGTCACCGACACGGGCTCGGGCAAGCTGCACGAGAGCCTCGACTCGGGCAAGGAAACCATCGACGATCAGTGACCCATCAGGGGGCGCCACCCCTCACCCCGGGCTGCCTGCCCCCGAATCCAGAGATCCGCTCCGATCCAACCCCTCGAAGTCAAACAACCTACATGTGGCACACCGGTTGCTGGTACCGGGTGGACACAGGAGCCTGCCATGTACGCCCGAACACCGACCGTGACCGCTCTGTTCCTTGCCTCACTCCTCGTCTGGGGCTGCTCTGCCAAACCCTCCACCTCGCCCGATCCGGGCCGGCTCGCCCCGATCAACGAGCGCTCCACCTTCGGCTGAGGGGGCAGCGGGGGAGGGTCCTCCCCCACGTGCGGCTACGGCGAGGTCTGCACGACGCACAGCGACTGCACCTCCGCCATCTGCGCCTATGGCCTGTCCAAGACCACGGCCTACTGCTCCCAGTCCTGCGTGACGGACGCGGACTGCCCGGGCACGGACAAGTGCCAGACGAGCAACATGGGCAACGTCTGCCGCAAGGACGACCTGGGCGGCTCGTCGGACGGCGGGGTCGCGCCGGGGGACGCGGGCGCTCCGCCGCCTCCCGGCGACGGCGGGCTCGACACCCAGGCGCCGGTGGTAACCATCGCCTCCCCGCCCAGCGGCACGGTCCCGGCGACGACGAAGGTGGTGGTCCAGGCCACCGATGATCATGGCGTGACCAAGGTCGAGCTCCTCGTCGACGGGACGCTCGTCGCGAGCCAGAACGCGACGCCCTACGAGTTTCCGATCTCGCTCCAGCCGGGCGCCCACGCGCTCACCGCCGTGGCCCGCGACGCGGCCGGCAACCAGGGGCAGGCCACGGTGAACGTCACCGTCGGCGGGACGGGCCCAGCGCCCCAGACGGACAGCGGCGCCCCCGCACCGTCGACCGACTCGGGCACTCCCCTGCCGGGCGCGCCGGGCGCGTTCGGCGCCACGTGCTCCGCGGCGGCGGACTGCACCAGCAAGATCTGCGCCTCGGATCCGGAGGTCGGCGCGTCCTACTGCTCCCAGGCCTGCGGGCCAAAGGGCTGGTGCCCCCCGGGCGGGGTCTGCGTCGCCGGCACGGGCGGGGGCGAGCTCTGCGCGCTCGAGCTCGCCTCGGACAGCGGGGGCTGCGCCGTGGGCCGCTCCGCCGCCCCGGCGGGGTGGCTGCTGCTCGGCCTGCTCGGCCTGCTCGGCCTCCTCGTCCGTCGCGACTGACAGGACCCCCGCCTTTTGGCATGATGGCGCCCACAAGGAGCGTCCACCATGCACCGCGTCCTCGCATCTCTCTTGCTGCTCGCCGCCTCGACCGCCCACGCCCAGGAGCCCGCGGACTTCAGCCTGCTGCGCCTCGACGTGGAGGACGGCTTCGCCTTCCACCCCTGGGTCTACCACGAGTGGCGGCTGAGCGAGCGCTGGGGCATCCTCGGCGACGTCAACTTCCAGACCCCCGGCCTCAACCCCCGCTTCCCGCCCTTCGCCGAGCTGGACGTCGGCCCGGTGCTCCACGTCGGCGGCCTGCAGATCAACCCGCAGATCGGCTTCGACATCGTCTGGGCCGACGACGACGAGGGCGGCCACAGCCGGGCGGGTGACTTCATCGCGCAGCTCTACCTGATCTACGCCTGGGACCGGCTCAACGCCGAGAGCTGGAACCTCTACTTCATCCCCTTCGACGGCAGCGACCACTTCTACCAGATGCGCCAGCTGGTCACCGTCCGCGTGGCCTGGGAGCTCTCCCTCGGGCCGCACATCGAGGGCACCTTCCTGCCGAGCTCGGGGACCGACCGCTTCGCCGTGGGCGGCGACGTGGGCTACCGCTTCCCCTGGGGCCAGCTCGCGCTGTTCATGGCCGGCGAGATGAAGCGCGACGTCCTCGAGTGGCGGCTGACCTACCTGCGCGAGCTGTGATTTAGAGCGGCGGCGGAAATCCCGATACGAAGAAGCGGCGGCAGAGCTTCGTGCTCGCGGACGCTCGGCTTGCATTGGCCGGCCTGTTCAGGGGGCCACGGCCGGCCGCAAGCCTCGCTCGGACCTCGCGCCAACCGGATCCGTCGCTCTATCGCCGGTTGACACTCGGTACGCCGCTTCGCACGAACTCTCCGCCGCGTATGGTATCGGGATTCCCGCCGACCACATCCGGGCCCGGCGATCAGACCGCGAGGTGCAGGCGGTCGAGGAGGTCGCCCGCCGTGGCGTGCAGGTTGACCAGGGCCTTGTGCAGGTCGGCGCTGGCCTGGGCCCGGCCCAGCCGCTCCTGGATCGCCTCGGCCTGGACCGCGGCGAGGATGTGCGCCGTGGTCTTGCCCGCCTTGTAGCGCTCCTCCTCGCTCCTGAGCTTGCTCTGCACCACCTGCTCCGCCGCCTCGGTGAGCGCCAGCTGGTCCCGGGCGAGCTGCACGGCGCGCCAGGCGCGGTTCAGCTCCTCGGCGATGGTCTGCTGGACCTGCTCCGCGGCGAGGCGCGCCCGGCGCAGCTCGAGCTCCGCGCTCTTCAGCTCGCCCTTGGCCCGGTCGTTGCCCAGGGGCAGCTCGAAGACCAGCCCCACCGACCAGCCGAGGCGGTCCATCTTGTAGCTGCTCCAGTAGCCCGGGTCCACGGCGCTGTCGCTCGACGAGGTGCCGCTCAGGCCGCTGGCGAACAGGCTGCCCACCAGGTCGAGCTTGGGCAGCAGCTTGTGCTTCGAGGCGTTGACCCTGGCCTGCTGCGCCTCGATCGCGCTCTGCGCGGCGAGGTAGTCGCCCCGGCCTTTCAGCGCCGCGGCGCGCAGCCGCTCGAGCTCCGCGGCGCCCGGCAGGGACGGCGTGGTCTCCACGGTGACGATGGTCGGCGTGGCCAGCGAGCTCGGCGCGACGAGGCCGATCAGCCGGGCCAGCCTGTCCCGCGCCTCGGCCACCGCCTGCTCGGTCTGCAGCTTGGCCCGCCGCTGGGTCTGCAGCGTGTAGCGCACCGAGATCTCCTCCGAGCCGGCGACCTTGCCCGCGGCGATGAGCGTCAGGGTGTCCTTGAGCGTGGTCTCGCTCGTCCGGATCGCCAGGGCCTGGATCGCGTCCTGGGCCAGGGCGCGGTGCAGATCGAAGTAGGCCTCGAGGGTCCTGGCCAGCACCTCCTCGGCCTGCTGATTCAGCTTCTGCTGCGCCTCCTTTCGGGCCAGGCGCGCGGTGGTGATCGCCACCTCGTTGGCCGAGCGGCTGACGCCGTTGAGCAGGGCCTGGCGCACCGAGAGCGTCACGCCGCTCTGGTACGCCGGGTCCAGCCCGCCGCCGCCGAGGAGCGCCTGGCTCGAGAGGCCGAGCTCCACGCTGGTCCCCGTGCTGAAGCTCTTGCGCACGCCGACCTCGCCCCCCACGCTGGTCGTGGAGGTCGGGTCCAGGCCGGCGCGCTGCGACGAGACCTGGCCCGGCGAGCGGCCCAGGTCGGCCTCGGTGAACAGCGCCGGCTCGAAGGTCGCCCGGGCGACCTGCTCGGCCGCCTCGCTCAGCGCCGGGGCGAGCTTCTGCTGCTGCAGGCCCAGGTTGTGGGTCAGGGCGCGCTTCACCGCCTCCTCGACGGTGAGCCGCAGCTCACCGGTCCCGGCCCGCGCCGGGCCGGCGGCGAGGAGCGCCAGGGCAATGATCAGGTTGGCGAATGTCTTTGTCTTGGGTTTCATCACTCGTACCTCAGTGCCTGGATTGGATCGAGGAGCGCGGCCTTGCGCGCCGGATAGAGGCCAAAGACGATGCCCACGACGCCGGAGAAACCCACGGCGAGCAGCACCATGTCCACGCGGACGAGCAGCGTCCAGCCGAACTGGCCCGCGAGGTAGGACGCCCCGCCCACGCCGGCGGCGACTCCGAGCAGGCCGCCCAGCGTGGCCAGGACAATGGCCTCGACCAGAAACTGGGCGAGGATCTGGCGCGGCTTGGCGCCGACGGCCATGCGCAGGCCGATCTCCCGCGTCCGCTCGGTGACGCTGACCAGCATGATGTTCATGATGCCGATGCCGCCGACCAGCAGGCTGACCAGGGCGACCCCGGCGAGGAGCGAGGTGATCGTCGCCGCGCTCTCCTGGAACGCGCTGGCGATCTCTGCCATGTCGCGGACGTTGAAGTCGTCGTCCTGGCCCGGGCGGATGCGGTGCCGCTCTCTCAGCAGCGCCTCGATGCCGGCCTGGGCCCGGGCCGTGTCGGCCTGGGAGGTCGCGCTGACGAAGATCCCGCCGCGGATGTAGCGCTGCAGGCCGCCCTGGATCTTGGCGGAGAAGGTGGTCACCGGCACCAGCACCGCGTCGTCGTTGTCGCCCCCGGGCCCGCTCGAGCCCTTCTCCGCCGCCACGCCCACCACCTCGAAGGGGATGCGGTTGATCCGGATGGTCTGCCCCAGCGGGTCGGCCCCCACACCGTAGAGGTTGTCGGCCACGGTCTTTCCCAGCACCGCGACCTTGGCCTTGGCCGCGACCTCGGCGGCGCTGAAGCGCCGGCCCTTCGCGATGGGCCAGTTGCGGACGTCGAAGTACTCGGGGGTCGTCCCCGTGATCGACGTCTGCCAGTTCTGCTCCTCGCTCACCACCTGGGCGCTCGTCGACTGCAGCGGGGCCGCGTGGCGCACGGTGGGCACCTCGCGCTGGATCGCCTCGAGGTCCTCGAAAGTCAGGTTGGGCATGCTGCCCGCGCCGCCCCGCATCCCGCCGTGCTGCGAGGAGCCGGAGCGCACGACGAGCATGTTGGTGCCCATCTGCTCGAAGGTGCCGGCGACGCGGGCCTTGGCCCCTTCGCCGATGGAGACCATGGCGATGACCGCGGCCACCCCGATCACCACGCCGAGCACGGTGAGGAACGAGCGCATCTTGTTACGCAAGAGCGCCCCGAAGGCGACGCGCAGGGTACGCAGGGGAGTCATGACGCGAGCTCCTGGATCAGGTCGGTTGACGGTGTCGTCGCGGCCGTCGCCGGCCGCTGGCGCCGGTCCCGCAGCACGCGACCGTCCCGCATCACCACCAGCCGCGAGGCGAAGGCGGCGATGTCGGGCTCGTGGGTCACGCAGACGATGGTGATGCCGCTCTGGCCCAGCTCCTGGAACAGGGCCATGATCTCGATCGAGGTGGCCGAGTCGAGGTTCCCGGTGGGCTCGTCGGCGAGGATCAGCCGCGGCCCGCTCACCAGCGCCCGGGCGATGGCCACGCGCTGCTGCTGGCCGCCGGAGAGCTGGGACGGGTGGTGGTGGACGCGGCCGCCGAGCCCGACCCGCGCGAGCGCCTCGCCGGCCCGCCGGGTCGCCTCGCCGCCGGAGACGCCGGCGTAGAGCAGGGGCAGCGTCACGTTGTCCAGCGCGCTGGTGCGGGGCAGGAGGTTGAAGCTCTGGAACACGAAGCCGAGCAGCCCGCCCCGGACCTCGGCGAGCTCGTTGCGGTCGAGCCCGGAGACCTCGTGTCCCGAAAGACGGTAGGAGCCGGCGGTGGGCCGGTCCAGGCAGCCGAGGATGTTCATCAGCGTGGTCTTGCCCGAGCCCGAGGCGCCCATCACGGCGACGAACTCTCCCTCGCGCACCCGTAGCGTGACGCCCTGCAGTGCGTGCACCGACACGTCGCCCATGGTGTAGGTCTTCTCGAGCTCGTCGATCTCGATCAGCACGTTGGTTGCGGTGGTTTCCATCGTCGTCTCCTGCCTCACTAGAGGATCCGCGGTGGGCCACGCCGGCCGCCGCCGCTCGAGCCAGCCTTCTTCGCCGCCGGGGCGCTGGCGCTCGTGGTCTCCGAGGCCAGCCCGACGATCACCTGGTCGCCCTCGCGCAGACCGCCCTCGAGCACCTCGGTGAAGCTGCCGTCGGAGATGCCGGTCTTGATCCGCACCGGCGCGGGCTGCCCCTTCTGCAGGACCCAGACCGCGCGGCCCTCGCCCTTGCCCTTGCCCTTGCTCTTCTGGGAGGCGGCCGTCGCCTGGACGCCGCTCCGCTTCTGCTGCGGCCGGAAGCGCAGCGCCGCCGCCGGCAGCCGCAGCGCGCCCTCGCGCGCGGCGACGATGAACGAGACGTTGGCGGTCATCCCGGGGCGCAGCTTGAGCGCCGCGTTGTCCACGCTGACCACCGCGTCGTAGGTCACGACGTTCTGGACGGTCTGCGCCTCGTAGCGCACCTGCTTGACCTCGCCGGCGAACTCCTCGTCGGCGAAGGCGTCCACGCTGAAGCGCACCGGCATGCCCTCGGCGAGCTTGCCCACGTCGGACTCGGCCACGCTGGTGTGCACCTCCATCCGGCGCAGGTCCTCGGCGATGGTGAACAGGGTCGGCGCCGAGAGCGAGGCGGCGACGGTTTGCCCCACGTCGACGCTGCGCGAGACCACCACGCCGTCGATGGGGGAGACGATGGTGGTGTAGGCCAGGTTGGTCCTGGCCTGGCTCAGGGCCGCCTGGGCCTGGGTCACCGCGGCGCGGCCTGCCGCGACCTGGGCCAGGGCCGACTGGTAGCTCGCCTCGCGCGTGTCCACCTCGGCCTGGGCGACCACCTTCTTCTCGGCCAGGCCCCTGTCGCGCTCGTACTGCAGCCGCGCCTCCCGCGCCGCCGCGTCGGCCTTGCGCAGGTTGGCCTGGGCCGCGGTGAGGTTCGCCCTGGCCCGGTCCACCTCGGTGTGGAAGATCTGCGAGTCGATGCGCGCGATGACCTGGCCCTTGTGCACCCGGGAGTTGTAGTCGGCGAGGATCTCCTGGATCCGCCCGGTGACCTGGCTGCCCACGGTCACCGTGACGAGGGGCGAGAGCGTGCCGGTGGCGGTGACCTGCTGCTCGATGTCACCGCGCTGGAGCTTCGCCGTGGCGTAGCTCGGCGGCGGGGTGCTCGCGCTGCCCAGCGTCCGGTAGAGGCCGTAGCCCCCGCCCGCGGCGGCGAGCGCCGCGAGCAGCCAGACCAGTCGTCGCCTGCGCGGCTTGGCCTTGAGGATCGGCCGGGGAATGACGCCGTCCATGGTTTGGCTCGTCATCGTCTTCGTCCTTTCGTCATGCGAGATGGGAAAGCACCCGCCGTGCCAGGCGCGGCGGCGCGGAAACATCTTGCTTTCAGAAGGGATGGGCTGGCCTGTCGGGCCGGGGGATGCAGGATCTGCACCCGGGCGCGGACCTTGCGTTCACAGCGCTAGGCCGGGATGTCCTCCCAGGGACGCACCGCACACTGTTTGCGGTAGGCCTCGATACGCGCCACGAGCTCGGCGAGGGTCTCGGTCTCCTCCAGCCAGTCGCGGTAGAGCACCCGCCGCGCCACAGCCTCGAGCTCGAAGGCCCAGTAGAGCGTCATCAGCGGGTTGATCCACAGCCTGCTCCCGCTGCGGCGGGTGCGCTCCAGGCGGTGCACGTCACCGTAGTCGCCGGCGAGGGCGGAGACGATGGAGGCGCAGACCACGCTCTCGCGCCCCGGCGTGCGCTGCTGCACGTACCGGGTCGCCTCCTCGAACAGCCGCACCTCCTCCATCTCCCGCGTCAGGCTCAGCGCGCCGAGGAACGCTCCGGCGCGGCTCAGCTCGGCCACGCCCTCGAGGAACTGCGCGTGGCACACGCCGTGGAAGCGGTCGACGCCGAAGCCGAGGCAGACGAGGAGCTTCGTCGGCGCGGGCAGGTTCGCCACGGCGAGGATGCTGGCGATGTCCTCGGCCGGCGTGCCCAGCCCGACCTCGTCGCCCCGCATCAGGCTGTCCGTACCGCCGTCGACCAGGACCACGGCGTCCGGCGCCAGGCGCTCGTGCAGCAGCTGGTAGGCCCTCCTCAGCGGCCCCAGGCCCTGGCGCTCGAGGCACCAGACGGGCTGGGGCGCGCCTTGCCCGGCGAGCCAGGCGCAGAGGTGCTTCTCCGGGAAGTAGTCACCGCCCTCGCTGTTGGCGTTGACCTCGAAGACGCCCCAGCCGCGGTGCGGCGCGTCCGTTCCCCCGAGGTAGGTGAACGACAGGCTGGCCAGGTGCACCGTCGCTCCCTCGCGCCGGAGCGCGAAGGCGAGCGGCAGCCCGCTGAACAGATCGAAGCCGCCGCCGGCGCCGGCGATGAGCACGCACCTCGCCGACCGCAGGCGCGCGAGCAGGGGTAGCTCGAGCATCGATCACCTCCGGCTCGAGTCTGCGTCAGGCGCGCCGCTTCGGCAAAGGATCTCGACGTCTCCGGCGCGGGCGCGCTAGAAAGGCGGGGGCGGCCCTTTGCGGCCGTGGTGCTTCTGGAGCAGGGTGCGGCAAGCGGCCGAGAGCTTGTCCCGGTAGCGGAACAGGCAGCGCCCCGCCTTGTGCTTGCCCTCGAAGCCCTCGGGGATGTTCGGACAGAGCTTCTGCATGTCAGCGCCGCAAGCGGCCTGGAACTCCTTGTGGCGCTTCTCCCACAGCCCGCGCAGCTTCTGGCGCTGCGCCGGCGTGAGCAGCTGGCGCACGCGGAGCAGCGTCCGGATCCGCAGCCGCGCGAGCTTGGCCTTGATCGCGCTCACCGCGTCGACCTTGGCCAGGACGTCCGACTCTCGCGGCATGTCCTGCTTGAGCAGCTCGTGCAGCTCGCGCTTGGCCCTGTGCACCTGGCTTCGCAGCGCCTTGCCCTCGGCGCGGTCGTTGTCGAAGATCGACTTGATCTGGCCCTTGGTCCGCGCGTCGAGCTGGAGCTCGGCGGCCATCTTGTCCAGCGGGGGCCCGTGTCCGTGGGCCCGGGCGAGCCCCGGCAGCGTGACGAGCCCCAGCATGGTGAGAGCCCGGACAACGGAACGCATCACGACACCTCCTCTTCGATCAGGTGCAGGTTGGACGCCGGACGCGGCGAGTCGGTTGACACTACTGGCGCTCGAGCAGCTCGGAGAGGGCGGCGTACTCGGCGGGGAGGGGGACCGAGATGTCCTCCTGCTCCGCGCCAAACAGCACGTCCTCGACCCAGCGGTTGTTGCCCGGTCCCGCGCGGCTGACCTCCGGCTCGGCGACGGGGTGTTGCATCAGCAGGGCCGCCAGCGCGAGGACGATGACCACGCCGATCGCGGCGGCGACGAGCCAGGGCCGCGGGCGCGACGGCGCGCGCGCCTCGACGCCCGCGCGCAGGGCAGCGCGATGGCCTGGACCGGGCGGCTCCGGTGTGTAGAGCCGTCGGATCTGCTCCACCATCCCCTGATCCGGGTCACGCATCTCGCTCTCCTTCCCGCAGCGGGGCCAGATCCTCGCGCAGGCGCTGAAGCGCCCGGTGCAGGTGGCGCTTCACGCTCCCCTCCGACTTGTCACAGAGCGCCGCGGCCTCGCGCACGGTGTAGCCCTCGAGGTGAACCAGCACGAAGGCCTCGCGTTGCCCCCGGCTCAGACGACCGACGGCGCCCGAGATGATCCGCCGCAGGCCCGGATCTCCCTGGAGATCACCGGGCGTGGTCGGCTCGGGCGGCGCGCCGCCGATCAGCAGCCGCCAGAGCCGCTGGCGTCGGTGGTGGCTCGCCGCCTCGTTGACCACGATCCGGTGCAGCCAGGTCTCCAGCCGGGCCTCGGCCCGAAAGCCGGCCAGCCCACGGTAGGCCTTGGCGAAGGCCTCCTGGACCACGTCGTCGGCCGCGGCCTCGTCTCCGCCGACCAGACGCCACGCCAGCCGACGGGCCCGGGCCACGTGGCTCTCGAAGAACCGAGCAAAATCGACCGCCTCACCGGCGAGGACGAGCACAGAGGGCTCGATCTGACTCTTCACGCCCACGGCCATATTATGCGCCTGTCGTCGGGCTCCGGGTGAACATTGTTCGCTGCTCCATCGAGGATAGACGCGCGAATCACCTTTTTGGGTGACCCTGTCATCCAAATCGACCTAACATACGTCAAAGCAGCAACCAGGTACCCTCCGCGTTCGCCGACCCGGGTAGAGATGAACGAGAACAAGCTGTTAGTCATCGGGGACGCCAGACCAATCCAGGACTGTCTCAAGGCCAAGGGCTACACCATCGAGCAGAGCGACGGCGAGGAGGGGATCGAGCGTGCCCTGTCCGGTGATCACGCGCTCGTCGTGCTCAGCCTCCCAAGGCCGCTCGAGACGCTCCAGCGCATCCGCGAGCTGTCGATGGTCCCGATCCTCACGCTGCTGCCCACGTCCGATGACACGGATCGGATCACCTGCCTGGAGCAGGGCGCCGATGACTGCTTTGACCAGCCCTGCGACCCGCGCGAGCTCGTCGCCCGGGTGCGTTCGATCCAGCGTCGGGCCGGGCGCGTCTGGCCGCTGGGGGAGGAGCCGACGGGCGAGGTGCTCAAGGCCAGGGACCTGAGCCTGGACACCAGCAGCCGCGAGGTCAAGGTCTCCGGCCTGCCGGTGGCCCTGACCGGCGTCGAGTTCTCGCTGCTCGAGATGCTGCTCCGCGCCTCGGGGCGCCCGCTCTCCCGAGAAGCGTTGACCCGCCAGGTGCTGCGCCGGCGCTTCTCTCCCTTCGACCGCAGCATCGACGTCCACATCAGCAGCTTGCGCAAGAAGATCGGCGCCGAGCGGATCCACACCGTGCGCGGGGTGGGCTACCTGTTCACGAGCTGAGGCGCGGGCGGGCGGCTAGTTGCCGATGGTCATCGTCACGCAGTGGATCGCGCCGGCCCAGGTGATGATCTTGGTCGCGTCGATGGGGATGATGCTGCGGCCCGGGTAGGCCTGCTGGAACACCGAAAGCGCCTGGCTCTCGTAGCGCTGGTCGTCGGAGTAGACCGGGACGAGCACCGCGTTGTTGATGGCCAGCGAGTTGGTGTAGCTGCGGAAGTTCCCGTCGTAGTTGGTGGGCATCGGAACCCGGCGGACCTTGAAGCCAGCCGCCTTGAGCATCGCCGCCCCCTGGTCCACGACCTTGGCGTTCTGGGGATCGTCGTACTGCGAGTACTGACCGACGAGGACCTCCCCGGGGCCGGTGATCGTGTTGTACATGTCCACGTGCCCCGTGCCCTCGCCGTAGAGCGAGGGGAGGATCACGGTTGTCTGGCAGCCGAGGTACTTCTTGAAGATGTTGCGGATGTCCTGGGATGTGTAACCGTAGCCCTTGTTCTGGGTCAGGATGTGATCCGTGGTGATGCAGCGCCCCGCGCCGTCGGACTGGAAGTTGCCGCCCTCGCCGTCGATGGGCGGCCGGCTCACCGGCACGCCCCAGGCCTTGGCCAGGCGCGTGGGCACGACGTCGTCGTCCCAGCGGCCGTAGTAGTAGCGCATGTCGATCACCCGGTAGCCACCGCTCGTGGTCCGGGTGACCAGGGGCCCGTAGTCGCGCATCCAGATCGTGTCCAGGTCCATCTGCAGGAAGCTCATCTTGCTCGTGTCCGCGCCGACCTTGTAGAGCGCGGAGAGGAGCTGGTTGTAGGCTGAGCTCGAGGTGACGTAGACCACCGTGGTCTTGACCTGGGACGCGCCGGCCTTGAGCAGCTGGGCGAAGAAGGTGCTGTGGGTCGACGCTCCGCCGGGCCAGCCGACGAGCAGCGCCTGGGTCTGATCGGCCTCGCCGGGCAGGTAGTCCACATCGCCCGGCGCCGAGGTGAACTGGTAGGACGAGTACGAGTCCCGGGGATCGTAGCCATCGGCCTTGATCTGGGCGGTGGTCTCCGCGGCGGTCTTGTTCGCCGGGAGCATCTGGCCGTCACCCTTGATCGGGGTGAACAGCTCCCTGGGTAAGACCTCGGCCAGCACGTCGGGGGAGCCCTCGCGCAGCTTGGGCTCGAGCTCGTCGGTTGGTCCGCAGGCGGTGGCGGCCGCTGCGGCGATGGCAAGACCAGTAACCCACATTGCTCTCATTGGTACCTCCTTACCCAAAGAGCACAGAAGGAAAGGGCGCAGATGCTCCGACAGGACCCGACTTATCACGTCCGCACCCACACCGTCCGTTAAAAAGTGTAAAGTTACAGTCTCATATGAACCCGCCGGCCTTTACACGGCGCGTCATTTCCAGTGGAATTTCCAGCACAAAGCAATCGTGGGGCGGGCCCGTTCTGCACTATGATAAAATCTCACCCCAGGCAGGCAGGAGGCCTCATGCGCCGCTGGATCCCGTCCTGGTTGCTCGTGGTGCTCCTCGCCGTGGGGATGCTGCTCGTCCAGCCAGCGTCCGTGGAGGCCCGGCGCTGCGCCTCGCGCTGTCGAAAGCAAGCCCGCCAGTGCAAGCTGCGCTGCAAGGCAACCTACCCGCGCTGGAGCCCGCGGCACCGCTGCTACAAGCGCTGCAAGGCGCGACAGGCGCGCTGCCGTTCTCGCTGCTGACGGCGGCGCTCTCCAGAGGTCGTCAGCGCGCCCCGGACTGCAGGAGCGCCGCCGCGCGGCCGAGCGCCGCGTCGCCCGTCGAGGTGGGCGCGACCGGCAGGTCGGGCCTGAGCCCGTGGCCGTGGTAGTAGACCGCCTGGCCCGCCGTGGGCCGCGCCAGGCCGATGCGCATCGAGGTCAGCTGCAGACCGCCCCCGTCGGGCAGGTCGTGGTTGTTCTGGGCGATGCCCTTGCCGAAGGTCGTGCTGCCCACGAGCTTCGCCCGGCCCCGGGACTGCATCGTGCCGGCGACGATCTCCGACGACGAGGCGCTGTCCTTGTCCACGAGCACGGCGAGGGGCAGCCCGCCAAAGGCGGCCTTGGTCGGGTCGGCCTGGTGCCGCTTGATGATCGCGTCGTGGCGGGTGAAGTAGAACAGGTCGCCGCTGCCGATGAACAGGTTGAGGATCTGGTGCGCCTCGTGGGTCAGCCCACCCCGGTTGCCGCGCAGATCGAGCACGAGGCCGCGCAGCCCGCCCTGCTGCAGCCCCTCCACCGCCTGGCGCACGTCGTCCGCCGCGCCGCGCGCGAAGCGCGAGAGCTTGACCACGCCGATGCCGTCGCCGACCCGGCTGGTGGTGACCAGCCGCTCGCGGTACTCCCGCGGCTGCACGGTGATCTGCTGCACGCGCCCGTCGCGGCGCAGGCGCAGCGTGAGGGGCTGGCCGTCGCTCCCGGCGATGGAGCGCTGCACATCGGTGGTCGAGCGCACCGGGGTGGCGCCGATCCGCAGCAGCTGGTCGCCGACACGGAGCTGGCCCTCGGCCGGGCTGCCGGGGGTGATGCGCGATACCTGTACGCCACGGGTATCGCTGGTCATCGAGATGCCGATCCCCTTGCCCGTGCCGGCCCGGTGGCGCTCCTGCTGGGTCCAGCCCTTGGGCTCGTAGTAGCAGGTGTACGTGTCGCCGAGGCTGCTCGCCATCTTCGAGATCGCCGCGCGGTAGGCGCCGCGGCTGTCGGTGCTGCTGGAGGCGAGCACGCCCTCCACCGCCGCACAGTGCAGCTGCCCCTTGGTCACCCGGGCGAGGGCGAACTCATCGTGCGCAAGCCGCAGGGCCGTCTCGTAGGCCTCGCGGGTGCTGACCTGGTTCGGCGTCGGGCTCCCCGCCGGGCGCAGCTTGACGAAGTCATTGACCACCACGCCGCGGACCCCGTCGCGCTCCTTCGGGACCGTGGAGCGGACCATGATCACCTTGCCGATGCTGTGGATGTTGATCCGCGGCCCGTCGAGCTGGGGGCCGCCGCTCGTGCGCGAGGGCTTCCACCGAGCCGGTCGGGCCTGCCAGCGCTCGGCGCTCAGGCTGGCCTTGAACGCGGCATCGCGGGGCTCGGCCGCCGCGAGCTGGGCCCACAGGCCAAGGAGCACCAAGAGGGTGCCGAGAAGTTTCTTTTGCTGCATGGCCGCGAGATTTGCAAGCCGCAGGCCACGGATTCAATCAATGATCTCGGTGGGAATCCAGGTGAGGGGCTCCGAGGATTGGGGACAGGCCCCGGCGCCGGTAGCCACCGCCCACGACCGTGGGCGGTGGCCGGGTGAGCTAGTGGTTGTGTTTCCCGGGTCCCTTGCCCGGCTTGGGGCCGTTGCCCGGCTTGGGGGCCCACTTCGGAGTCGGGGCTGGCGCGCGGTGGACTGCAGGGGCGGGCCTGGGGGCCGGCGCGTGGTGGACCACGGGGGCGGGGCGCGCGGGGGCGCGGCGCACGATCCGCTTCTTCGGGTACACCGGGGCCCGGTGGACGACCACCCGCGGCTTCACCACGATCCGCGGCGTCCGATCCACGATGACCCGGGGCGCGGGTTGGTAGTAGACCCGCCCGTCGCAGCGGCTGAGCTGCCAGGGGGCGAGCACCTGGGTCGCCCGGGTCACGGCCAGCGTGGGCTGCGCCTCGAGCTGCGCGACCAGCGAGGCCTCCTGCTGACCGAGGTCGCCCTGGGCCCAGGGGCCGGCCTGCTCGCGGGCGGCCCGGACCTGCTCCAGCTGGCGCTCCAGCGTGGCGCGGTGGCTGCTCGCCTGGTAGCGGATCGTCTGTAGCTGCGCGGCCTGCTGGTCGTTGATCTGCAGGGTCGCGAAGAGCTGCTCCATCGGAGCGTCGAGCAGGGCGTTGGCACAGGACTCCGTAGCCGCGTTGGCCGAAAGCGGCGTCGCCAAGATGGCCGTCGTAAACATAGAGATGATGAACCGTCGCATGGGATCCTCCTTGGTTGATGTCGTGTTCATGGGATCCGGCAAATGCAGCGCGCGTGCCAGGCCAGCACCTCGTGATCTCGGTTGGTTGTGACGCTTTGGCGGCGTGAACACCCGTTTCCAGGATGCAGAAGCTGCATCAAAAGCGGTGCGCCGAGCGATCATGTGAGCGACTTGACTGGGCAGGGTGCATACTATACTTCTTTGGTAGATATTTGGGCCGACAGATGCTCGCTCCCCAACACGTGACCTGGCTGCTGCTCGCCATCCTGCTCCAGTCCCTTGCGCCCTGGGAGCTTGCGGCCCACGAGCACGTCCAAGCGTCGGCCAATGCGGGGTGCTCGTTGCCCTGTCCGGACGAGACCCCCGAGGGGGACCCGTGCCCCGAGGGCTGTGCCTGTCTCTGCTGCCCGGGCCACGCCCGCGTGCTGCCCGGCGCATCTGTCTCGGTGGCCAGCTTCGTCCAGCCCCAGCGCTTCGTCTGCGCCGCGCGAAGGCTCCGCACCTTTGATCTGGTCAGCCGCGTCTATCGGCCGCCCCGCGCGGCCTGACCCCCTGCAGCTCGGCTTCACACGTTTGAGCGGGTGACGGCGCGTCCGTCGCCTCTGCAGAAAGGAACGCCTGTCATGAGAAGGCACCGGCTGCCGCCGGCCCGCGTCCCGGGCCTGGTGGCGCTGCACCTGATCGCCGTCGCCCTGCCCACCGGGCAGGCGCTCGGGCGGCCCGCACCCGTTGCGGGCGGTACCGGCGCCGAGGTCCGTGTCACCTGGCGCGACATCCGCGCGCTCGTCGATCGCCACCCACGCGTGGCCGAGGCCGCTCAAAGGTCCAGGGCGGCCCGGGCCGCCATCGATGCGGCCGGCGCCGTGCCCAACCCGGAGCTCACCGCCCGCGCGGCGTATGGTCGAGCCCGCGACGCCGCGGTTTCGAGAACCGAGTGGGCGCTCGAGCTCGCCGTCCCCCTGGGCTGGATCGCGCGGCGCGGACCCAAGATACACGCGGCCCGCGCCGAGGCGGGCGTGGTGGAGGCCGAGTCGGCGGGGCTGCGGCGGCAGGTGCTGCTCCGGCTGCGCACTCACTTCTGGAACCTGGTCCACGCCCAGGAACGCGTCGCGGCGCTGACCGAGCTCGACGCGCAGACCGCCGCGCTGGCCAGCGTGGTGAAGCAGCGGGTCGAAAAGGGCGAGAGCCGCCCCGTCGAGGCTGTCCGCGCCACCGTCGTGGCCGAGCAGATCGCCGGCGAGCTCGCCCTCGCCCGGGCCACGCTGGAGGCCCGCCGCGCGCAGCTCGGGCTCTGGCTCGGGCTCCGCCCGGCCCGGCGGCTCGTGGCCACCGCCGACCTCGCCGCCCTCCCCTCCCCGCTCCCGGCCGCCCGCGCCGTGCAGCGGGTGCAAGCTGGCCACCCCGGCGTCGTCGCCGCCCGGGCGCGCGTCGACGCGCTCGAGGCCGGCGTGCGCCTCGAACGCCGGGCCCGGCTGCCCAGCGTCTCGATCCAGGCCTTCACGGACCACGAGCTCGACCGCGCGGCCTACGGCGCGGGCCTCGTCGTCGAGCTGCCGCTCTGGAGCTGGAACAGCGGCCGCATTCGCCGGGCGGAGGCCGAGCTGGCCGCGGGGAGGCAGCGGCTCGCCGCGGACCGGCTCGAGCTCGAGCTGTCCGTGGTCGAGGCCCGCGCGAGCTGCAAGGGTCGGGTCGAGCTGGCCCGTCGCTACCGCGACCAGATCCTGCCCCAAGCGACGACGGCGGCTCGCACCATCGAGCGGACCTACGAGCTGGGCGAGGCGCCGCTGCTCGAGGTGATCGACGCGCGCCGGACCCTGCTCGAGACCAAGTCGCAGCTGCTGACGGCGCTGCGGCAGGCGCAACTCGCCTGCAGCCGCCTCGCGATTCTCGCGGGAGAGGATCTGCCATGAAGGACACGTCGCGAAACGCCCTTGCTTGTTTGATCGCCGTAGCCTGCCTGGGGTTGGCGGCCTGCCCCCGGCCCGCGGCGGAAACCCCGCCCGCGGCAGAGCACGCGCACGGCGAGCCCGCGCACGGCGAGCCCGGCCACGAGGGCGGACACGCCGTCGCCGGAGAGCACGCGGGCTCGGACCTCGAGAGGCCCGTCGCCGAGCTCTTCGCCGCGACCTGCGAGCACGGGATCAAGACCCACCGCTGCGCCGAGTGCCGCCACGAGGTGGGAGTGGTCAGGGCCGAGGCCTCGCTGTTTCGCGGCCGCCTGCTCGAGACGGCCCGGGTCGAGAAGCGGGCCGTCGCGCGGCCGCTCGACCTCACCGGCGAGGTGCGCTTCGACGAGCGGCGCGTCGCGCACGTGAGCACGCAGGCCGAGGGGATCATCAGGAAGGTCCACGTCACGCTCGGCGACCGCGTCAAGCGCGGGCAGCCCCTGCTGGAGCTCGCGTCGGTGGCCGTCGGCGAGGCGCAGGCGGCGTACCTCGAGGCGCAGGAGCTGCTCCGGCTCGCCCGGCGCGGCCACGACCGGATCGAGGCGCTCGGCAGAGAGGGCATCGCCGCGGGGAAGGAGCGGCTGGTCGCGCGGCAGGAGCTCAACGCGGCCCAGATCCGCGCCGAGGCCGCGCTGGGCAAGCTCATGCGGCTCGGGATGAGCCCCGCGGCCGCGCGGGGCCTGACCCGGCAGCGCGCGAAGGGCCTGCTCGTCCTGCGCGCGCCGACCGGCGGCGCGGTGCTCGAGATGCACGCGGTGGCCGGCGAGATCGCCCGGGTCGAGTCCTCCCTGGCCACGGTCGGGGACAACTCGGCGGTCTGGGTCTGGGCCGACCTCTACGAGCGGGACATCGCGCTCGTCAGCCGGGAGCAGGCCAAGGGCGCCCTCGCCGCGGCGATCACGGTCAAGGCCTTCCCGGGGGAGGTGTTCGACGGGACGGTCGACCTGATCAGCCCGTCGATGAGCGAGTCGTCCCGGACGGTCAAGGCGCGCATCGCCGTTCCGAACCCCGAGCGGCGGCTGCTCTCGGGGATGTTCGCCCACGTCAAGCTCTTCATCCCGGGCGACGGCCAGGCCCTCACCGTCCCGCGCCAGGCGGTGCTGGAGGACGAGGGCCGGGCCTTCGTCTTCGTCCATCACGACGGCGACTACTACGTGCGCCGGCCGGTCACCGCGGGCCGGAGCTTCGCGGGCCTGGTGGAGATCACCGGCGGGCTCGCCGAGGGCCAGACCGTGGTGGCCGACGGCGCCTTCCTGATGAAGTCCGACGTCCTGCGCTCGAAGATGGGCGCGGGCTGCGCGGACTAGGGCGAGGAGGTCGCCGTGTCCCGCGTCCTGGACCTCCTGCTGCGCCGCCGGCTGCCCCTGGGGATCGGCGCGCTGCTGCTGGTCGTCGGCGGCGTCATCTCGTGGATCCGCCTGCCCATCGACGCCTTCCCCGACGTCACCAGCCAGCAAGTCATGATCCTCACCGAGTCCGAGGGGCTCGGTCCGCTCGACGTCGAGCGACAGATCACCTTTCCCATCGAGTGGGTCATGGGGGGGCTCCCCGACGTGAAGATGGTGCGCTCCATGTCCAAGACCGGCCTGTCCCAGGTCGTGGTCATCTTCGAGGACAACGTGGACACCTACTTCGCCCGGCAGCTCGTCTTCGAGCGCCTGCAGCTCGCCAAGGACCAGCTGCCGGCGGGCGTCGAGCCCAGGATGGGGCCGATCAGCACCGGGCTGGGCGAGGTGTTCCAGTACACCGTCAGGAGCGACCGCCACAGCCTGACCGAGCTGCGCACGATGCAGGACTGGCTGGTCGCTCCGCGCCTTCGCATGGTGCCGGGCGTGAACGAGGTCAACAGCTTCGGCGGGCTGGTGCGCCAGATCCACGTCCTGGTCGAGCCCGACAAGCTGCTCAAGTACAGGCTGGCGCTCCCCGACGTCGTCGCCGCCCTGGCGGAGAACAACGCCAACGCCGGCGGCAGCTTCATCGTCAAGGAGTGGGAGCAGGAAAACATCCGCAGCGTCGGCCTGTTCGGCTCGGTGCAGGACATCCGCGACGTGGTGCTGCACGCGGACGACGGCACCCCGGTCTACCTGACGGACGTGGCCCGGGTCACCGAGGGGGCGATGACGCGGATGGGCGCGGTCACCCGCGACGGCGCGGGCGAGGTCGCCGCCGGCATGGTGATCATGCTCAAGGGCGAAAACTCCAAGGAGGTGGTCGAGCGGGTCAAGGCCGCGCTGCCCGCCATCGAGCGGGCGCTCCCGCGCGGCGCGGAGATCGACGTGTTCTACGACCGCACGGACCTGGTCCGGGCGGTCGTCGGCACCGTCTCCGGCGCGCTGCTGCAGGGCGGCGTCTTCGTCATCCTCGTGCTCTTCCTGGTGATCGGGAACCTCCGCTCCGCGCTGGTCGTGGCGACCAGCCTGCCCCTCACGGCGCTCGCCGCCTTCATCTTCATGGACCTGGGCCAGGTCACCGCCAACCTGATGAGCCTCGGCGGCCTGGCCATCGCCATCGGCATGGTGGTCGACGGATCGATCGTGGTGACCGAGAACATCACCCGCCACCTCCGGGAGCAGGCCGGGGGGGCGCGCCTCGACGTGGTCATCCGGGCCACCCGCGAGGTGGCCCGCCCCATCGTCTTCTCGATCCTGATCATCGTCCTGGTCTTCGTCCCGCTGCTCACCCTGGAGGGCATGGAGGGGCGGATGTTCCGCCCGCTGGCGCTGACCATGGTCTTCGCCATGCTCGGCTCCCTGGTCGTCGCCGTCACCATCGTCCCCGCTTTCCTCTCCCTGGTGATGCGCCGCCGGGGCGCCGCGGCCGAGCCCCGGCTGTTCCTCTGGCTCCAGCGCGTCTACCTGCGGGCGCTGCGGAAGGTGCTCTCCCGCCGGCGCGCCACCGTCGCCCTCGCCGCCGCGCTGGTCCTCGGGACCCTCGCCCTGACCCCGCTGATCGGGACCGAGTTCCTGCCCCCGCTCGAGGAGGGCGCGATCGCCATAAACGTCGTGCGGCTGCCCAACGCCTCGCTGCCCGGCTCGGTGAAGGTCGGGACCTTCATGGAGAAGGAGCTCCGCACCTTCCCGGAGGTCAGGACCGTGGTCACCAAGACCGGGCGGGCCGAGATCTCGGAGGACCCGATGGGGCCGGAGCAGAACGACCTGCTCGTCATGCTCCACCCCCGCTCGGAGTGGACCACCGGCCGAAGCAAGGAGGCGCTGGTCGCGGCGATGCAGCGCCGCCTGGCGCGGATCCCGGGGGTGCGCCTCTCGTTCAGCCAGCCCATCGCCCTGCGGGTCAACGAGCTGATCTCGGGCGTGAAGAGCGACCTCGCCGTGAAGGTCTTCGGCGAGGACCTGGACATCCTCAAGGACAGCGCCGATCAGATCGCCGCCGTCCTCGGGCAGGTGCGGGGCGCCGAGGACGTGCGCGTCGAGCAGGTCGCCGGCTTCTCGCAGCTCGACATCATCCCGGACCGACGGGCGATGGCGCGCTACAAGCTCAACATGCACGACATCAACGAGGTCGTGCGGACCGCCATCGGCGGCCGGGTGGCGACGACGATGATCGACGGACAGATGCGGTTCGGGGTGCTGGTCCGCTTCCCGCGCGACCGGCGGGACGACGACGCCGCGATCGCGGCGATCCTCCTGCCGACCCCCGCCGGTGCGCGGGTCCCGCTTGGGCACGTCGCGCGGATCCAGCGCGTCGAGGGACCGGCCCAGATCAGCCGCGAGAAAAACATGCGGCGCGTCGTCGTCGAGACGAACATCCGGGGCCGCGACCTGGGCGGGTTCGTCCAGGAGGCCCGGCGGCGCCTCGCCGGGCTCACGCGCCAGCTCCCCGCCGGGTACTGGATCGAGTACGGTGGCACCTTCGAGAGCCAACAACGGGCCATGCGGCGGCTCGGTGTCGTCGTGCCGCTCTCCGTGCTGCTGATCTTCTTCATGCTGATCTCGGCGCTCGGCTCGGTGAAGGCGGCCGGGATCGTGCTGGCCAACCTGCCCTTCGCCCTGGTCGGAGGGATCCTCTCGCTGCTGCTCCTGGGGCTGACCCTCAACGTCCCATCGACCGTGGGGTTCATCGCGCTGTTCGGGGTGGCCGTGCAGAACGGCACGGTGCTCGCGACCTTCATCAACCAGCTGCGCGAGAGCGGCGCGCCGCTGCGCGAGGCCGTGGAGGAGGCCTGTCGGCTCCGGTTTCGGGCGCTGCTGATGACCGCCGCCACCACGGTGCTCGGGCTGCTGCCCATGGTCTACGCCGTGGGCCCCGGCGCCGAGGTGCAGCGACCGCTGGCGGTGGTGGTCATCGGCGGCCTGCTCACGGCGACGATGCTGACGCTGTTCGTGCTGCCCTCGCTCTACCTCTGGCTGCCGCCGCGCTTGCGGGGCGCGGACCCGGCGCCCAGTTCCCCCGGAAACTGATACAAGCAGTCGGGGCGCCACGTGAACATCCGTGGACAGGACGCAGAAGCATCCCGTTATACTGGTCCCATGCGCTCCGCCATCCTCGTGTTGTTCTGCGCTGCTCCCCTGCTCTCCCCGGCCCAGGAGCGAATCCCGCCTGGCGCCTCGGCCGCGCTCCCGCCGCTTTGGACAGATCACGACAGCGAGGAAGCGGCCGACGCGCTGGTCAATGACCTCGCCGCCGGCCGCTGGCGTCACCCGCGCAAGGGCGGACGCCTCATGGTCCGCCTGCTTCCGATCGGCAATCGCTCGACGCACCACCTGAACGGCTCGGCGATCACCACGCCGCTCCGGCGCCGACTGACCCGGTTGAGGGGGATCCAGCTCACCACCCAGCGTTCGGGTCGTGCGGACCTGCTCCTCGCCGGCTTCATTCAGGCACAGGACGACGCGGTGAAAGGGAAGGAGCTCAACACGCCCACTCTCTGTCTCCAGCTCGTCGATCTTCGAAGCGGCGAGCTGCTCTGGGCGCGGACCCACGCCGTGCGCCGTCTGATCGAGCACCTGCCACCGGCCAAGGCCCGCCGGCCGCTCAAGGTCCGTCGGCTCGGCCCCGACGAGCGCCTCGACCTGTCGGGCTACTTCAACGACTCGGACGCCCGCGCGATCGCCAGCGCCGCCGCACGAGCGCTGCGGCAGAGTGCCTGGCTCGCCGGACAGCACCCGGTGCTGCAGGTCTCCTACGTCACGAACCGGACCGGCGAGCGTATCGACGCCCGCCTGGTCGCGGCGTACCTCTCGGAGTCGTTGCTCGCGCTGGACAAGGTCCGGCTCCTCGCCGATTCGGAGTTCCTTGCTCCGGCGAAGAAACACCGGTTGAGCGCGACCCACGTCCTCGACACCGTCATCACCGCCGAACGCGCGGCCAAGAAACAGCGCTACGAGGCGCGCGTCAGCCTGCACGCCGTGGGCTCACGGGCCCCGGCGTGGAGCTTCACCAAGGCGTTCGCCAAGCGGATCAAGCTGACCAGGGCGGACACCGACTGGTGAGCTCGCCTGCCTTTTGCCAGTTCCCCCGGAAACTGATACAAGCAGTCGGGGCGCACGATGCACCGAGAGGCACCAGCACGGCCGACCGGTCTTGCCCAACAGGGATTCCTGCTGGCGGCCAGTCCCCTGCCCCTGCTCGTCCTCAACGTGCACCTCGCGGTGGGGCCGGTCCTGGTCGCGCCGCTCCTCTGCCTGGCCCAGCTGGCCGGCGCCTTGCTCCTGCGCCGACGTCCGGTCATTGCGCGACTGCTGCTGACGACGACGATCCTGGGCACCGGGCTGGTCGGCGGCTGGCGACTCGCCCGGACGCCGCTCGGCGCTCTCGGGGTGTTCGTGACGGTCCTCGGCCTGCTCGCCTGGATCTGGGGCTGGACCCTGCCCGCGCCGGGGGCGGACGCCCCGCAGGGCCGCGCGCGGGGCAGCGCCTGGGGCGCCGCGCTGGTCTGCCTGCTCGGGCTGCTCTCGGGCCTCTCCAGCCCCTGGGCCTGGGCCGCCTGCGGCCTCTCCCTGCTGCTCCTCGCCGCGGTGATGCTCGGTCCTCGCGCCTCCGACGAGGCGCTCCGAGGTGGAGCGGCGGCGCGCTGGTCGGACTTCATCTTCGCCAGCCCGGCGCGCACGCTGGTGCTGACCTTCCTCGCGGTCATCGCCGCGGGGACCGTGCTGCTCGTGCTGCCCTTCTCCGCCGCGCGGGCGCCCATCGGCCTGCTCGACGCCCTGTTCACCTCGACCAGCGCGACCTGTGTCACCGGCCTGGTCGTCCTCGACACCCCCACGGACCTCGGCGCCTTCGGTCAGGCGGTGATCCTCGGGCTGATCCAGGTCGGCGGGCTCGGCATCATGATCTTCTCCGTCGCCGGCATGGCGATCACCGGCCGCCGCCTGAGCCTGCGCCAGGAGAGCGCGGCGGTGGAGCTCGTCGGCACCCGGGACCGCAGCCGCGTGACCGAGGCCGCCCGCAACGTGCTCGCCGTGACCTTCCTCGCCGAGGCCGCCGGCGCGCTGCTGCTCACCGTCGGCTTCCTGCTCGCCGGCGACCGCCTCGGCGCCGCGCTCTGGCGCGCCGTGTTCACCGCGGTCTCCGCCTTCTGCAACGCCGGCTTCGCGCTGCAGAGCGAGAGCCTGATCCCCTACCAGGAACACGTCGGCGTGGTCCTGGTCGTCGCCCTGCTCGTTGTGCTGGGCGGGCTGGGGCCGGCTGTGGTCCGCGCCGCGCCGCGCTGGATCCGCGGCGGAGCCGCGCCCCTGGACGCCCGGCTCGTGCTCTGGACCACGCTCCTGCTCCTCGTCCCGTCGGCGCTGCTCTTGCTCGCCGTCGAGTGGGGCAACACGCTGTCCCGCATGGGCCCGGGGGCGCGGCTGGCCAACGCGCTGTTTCTCTCCACGACCCCGCGCACCGCCGGCTTCAACTCGGTGGACACCGCCGCCCTGCGGCCCACCACCCTGTGGCTCACCATGGTGCTGATGTTCATCGGCGGCAGCCCGGCGTCCACCGCGGGGGGCATCAAGACCACCACGGTCGCCCTGATGCTGCTAATGATCCACGCCGCGATGACCGGCCGGACCCACCTGCGGGCCTTCGGGTTCCGCGTGTCGCAGCCCTCGGTCTACCGCGCCGCGGCCATCGCCGCCCTCGCGCTGCTCACCGTGGTGGGCGTGGTCGCCGTGCTCCAGCTGACCCAGGAGATGCCGCTGGACATGGCTGCCTTCGAGTCGATCTCGGCCCTGGGCACCGTGGGGCTCTCCGTCGGGGGCACGGCCCGACTCGACGCCGTGGGCAAGCTCGTGGTCGCGGCGACCATGTTCGCCGGCCGCGTCGGGCCGCTGACCCTTTTCATGATCCTCTCGGCCCGTACCGCCTCGGACCGCTTCGAGCTCCCCGAGGAGGAGGTGGCCGTTGGCTAGCCCTGGAGGCTCGTCGTGAAGAAACAGATCCTCATCGTGGGGCTGGGGCAGTTCGGCATGTCCCTGGCCCGCTCGCTCTCCGAGCGCGGCGCCGAGGTCATCGCCGTCGACACCCGGCCGGAGCAGGTGCAGGTCGCGAGCAAGTTCGCCGGCCAGGCCCTGTGCGTCGACGCCACCGAGGACGGCGCGCTGGAGCAGCTCGCCCCGGCCCGGCGCGACATCTGCGTCTGCGCCATCGGTAACGAGGCCCGCGAGGGCGCGATCATCGTCACCGCGCTCCTGCGCCAGCTCGGCGCCCCCTTCGTCGTCGCCCGGGCCACCGACGACCTGACCCGGCGCATCCTCGCCCTGGTCGGCGCCCACGAGGTGGTCAACCCGGAGCAGGCCTTCGGCGAGCGCCTGGCCACGCGCCTGATCTACGACGAGATCCTCGACGAGCTGCCCCTGGGGCCGGACCTGGTGATCACCAACCTCAAGCCACCGGAGGCGATGGTCGGCCGCAACCTGATCGAGCTCGCCCTGCCCCGGCGCTTCGGCCTCACCGTGGTCGCGGTCAAGCAGGGGGGAGACGACGAGGCGGCGATCACGCAGCCCGACCCGCGGCGGCCGCTGAGGGCCGATGACACGCTGATCGTCGTCTCCCGGCCCGGCGCGGTGCAGAAGCTCGCGGGGAGCTGGTGATGCGCCTCGGCACCGAGATGCGAGTCACGATCTGGACGCTGCTCGCCCTCCAGCTCTGCACCTCCGCCGGCGCGATCGTGCTCTTCACCCGCATGGCCCCGGCGATCCAGAACATCCTCGAGGAGAACGTGGCCTCGCTCCGCGCGATGGAGCAGATGCAGCAGGCTCTGGCCAGCGCGAACGACGACCGCGAGGGCCGCTTCGACCGCGCCCTGACCCAGGCCGAGGGCAACGTCACCGAGGCGGCGGAGCGGCCGGTGCTGCGCCGGCTGCGCCGGGTGCACCGCGGCGCCCTGGCCGGTGACCCCGCCGCGCGGCGGGAGGCCCTGGCCGCCCTCGACCGGCTGGCGACGATAAACCTGGCGGCGATGGAGCGCTCCGACCAGCAGGCCACCCGGCTCGGCGAGGCCGGCGCCTGGGCCATGGCCGTGCTCGGCATGCTGTGCTTCATCGTCAGCGTCTGGGCCGCCCGCAAGGTCGCCCGCCACGTCACCCGCCCGCTGACCCAGATCCACGAGACGGTGGTCGCCTTCCGGAGCGGCGACACGCGGCGGCGCTGCGCGATCCACGACGCCGCGCTGGAGGCGACCGAGATCGCCCGGGCCGTGGACCACCTGCTCGATGTCGCCGGCCAGCCGACGCCGCCCGGCGCAACTGCCAACGGCGGCCAGTCCCACGCCGCGCTCCTCGCCCTGCTCGACGAGGACTCGCGCCCCGCGCTGGTGCTCACCCGACGCGGGGAGGTGATCGCCGCCAACGCCGCGGCGCTGGACGCGCTGGGCCAGACCGAGACGCTGAAGGAGCAGCTCCTCGACCAGCTGCAGCGCGACCCGCCGGACACCGCGGGCCCGGCGGCCGTGGCCCTGCCGGTGGGGACCGAGGCCTGGGTCGTCCGCCTCTGAACGCTAGATCGAGCCCGACGCGGCCAGGGGCAGCCAGTCCCGCTGCCTCGCGGTGCGTCGCCGGCCCCGGTACGAGCGCAGCGCGCGCTCGGCGGCGTCAAACGCCTCGTGGAGGGCCGCCCGCGCGTCCACGTGCCGGGCACGCGCCACCAGGGTCCGACCCGGCACGCCGAGCTCGACGCTGGCCCGGACCGGTGTGCCCTTGCGGTGCCGCCGGTGGGGCAGCTCGAGCGCCACGCGCACCGAGATCACCGGCGATCGACGCGCCAGCAGGTGCTCGGCCGTCCGCTGCGCCAGCTCGGTGAGCTCCCGGGACGGGGTCAGGTGACGAAAGGTGATCTGGATCGGTTTCACGCTCTGCATGCACACATCTCCTCAGTGAAGGTTTTTCGTCTGCTCGAGCTCGGCCGCGCAATCGACGCAGAGAGCGCTCTCCGGTCGAACCGCCAGCCGCCGCGGGTCGATGTCGGCGCCGCAGCGCCGGCAGACCCCCAGCCGCCCCTCGACGAGCAGCCGCTCGGCCTCGACCAGCCGGTGTAGCTCTCGGCGCTCGAGCTCCATCAGCAGCTCGTCGGTGCCGCGCTCGATCTCCTCCAGCGCCAGATCAACGGGATCACCGAGGTCGTGCCGTCCGCTCGCCACCCGCTCGCGTTGCTCGTGGAGGCGGCGGGCCAGCACCGCGCGTCGGCCGTGTAGCACTTCGGCGAGCGACTCCCGCTGTTTGAGTGTCATGATTTCTCCTCCTCGTTCCGGCCGGCGTCGCCGGCCTGCCTGTGTCCGGGGCTAGAGCAGGCGAGGGGGAGGGCTTTGTTTGGGGGCTACGCCAAGAACACCGGGTCCGGCGTCCCAGGCCGGACAGGGAGAAATCACCACGGGGTCGGACGAGAAATCGGCCCCCGTCCCGGGCGCCGCGATGGTGGCCACGAGGTGGAGGACCGGATCTGCGCCCAACTCCGCGCGAAAAGGGGACGACGCCGCGACGTGCGACGCGGGGCGCAGGGCCCGGAAAGAAGACCCGTCGTTCCGGGGGGAGGCCAGGGAAGAGCAGCCACACAGGAGCGCCGCCGCCGCCGTCCACGACCCGAACAGCCCCACGCGTGGCCGAAGCCCAGAGCCCGGCGTCTTGCGGTCGCACATCACAGCGCCATCTCCATGGAAGCACAACCCGGCGCCCCGCACCGCTATTCCCCGCTCCCGGGGGCCTGGAAACGGAGGCGGTAGGCCTGGGCCAGGAGCGCCGCCACCGCCGCCTCGTCCAGCCACGCCGTGTCGACGATCAGGTCGTAGTGGTCCGGATCGTTGACGTCGGCGCCGAAGAAGCGGCGGTGAAAGGCGGCCTGCTCCGAGTCGGCGCGGTGCAGATCCCTGCGCGCCCGATCGAGATCGATGTTCCGCTTTGCGGCGAGCCGACGGGCCCGGACCTCGACGGGAGCGGTCAGTCGGGCCGTCAGGGCGTGCCGCCGCGGCACGAAGTGCACCGCCCCGTGCCCCGAGATGACACACGGGCCGTGCTCGAACAGCGCGACCACCGTGCGCCCGAGCAGCCGCAGGTAGTCGCTGCGGTCGAAGTTGCGCTCGGTGAACAGGGCGGCGATGGACTCGTCGATCCGGCTCTGGACGTGCTTGTCGAGGCTCTCCACGGTCTGGAGGTGCACCTTCGCCGTGGAGGCGATGTGCTCGACGATCTCGTGGTCGTGGTGCAAAAGCCCCAGCCGCCCGGCGACCCGATCTCCGATGGCGGCCCCGTTCGAGCCGGTCGCGTACGAGATCACCAAGACGTCGGATTGCTCCCGGGTTTGCTGGCCTGCCCCCAGCCGCTGCTCCTCGCGCCACACGGCGACCTGTTTCTCGACGATCTGCTGGATATCCCTTGCCATGGTCAAACTCCCTTCACGTTGTCTGGTACTGCTGGGCCAGCGGCCGCTGCGCGGGCCGGCCCCCTTTTCGCTCGAGCAGGTGGTAGACCAGCCGCTTGGCCCCGTCCTCCACCGCGACCCACGCCAGGCAGTAGAGCCAGACCAGCCCGACCAGCGACCAGGGGAGCGGGGCGACGAACCAGCCGAAGCCGACGATCAGCGCCGCGACGGTCTGCGTCACCAGCACCGCGCCGAGCAGCAGGGGCGCGGGCCAGGGCCGCGAGCCGACCCAGCCCCGGGTCCGCGCCACGAGCAGCGTCAGGTGACCGGCGACCACCAGCTTGAGGAAGATCAGCGACTGCAGCTCGGGCAACGCCATGCCGTAGACCGTGCGCGCGAGGAAGAGCAGGCCGAAGGTCTCGATCAGGCCGATGCCGCCGAGGGTCGAGGACACGGCCAGCACCCGTCGCATGTTCCAGCGCACGGGCCGCGGCGACCGGCGGGTCCTGTCGTAGGCGATGGCCATGATCGGCAGGTCGTTCAGCAGCGCGAGCAAAATGATCATCACCGCGGTGATCGGGTAGAAGCCGTAGAAGATCATCGCCGCCACCATGAAGAACATGATCCGCACGGTCTCGGTGATGCGGTAGATCGTGTAGGCCGTCATCCGGTTGAAGATGCGCCGCGCCTCCTCCACCGCGCGGACGATCACCGACAGCCCGGGCGCGGTGAGCACGAGGTCGGCGGCCCCGCGGGCAGCGTCGGTGGCCCCGGAGACCGCGATGCCCACGTCGGCTTGCTTGAGCGCCGGGGCGTCGTTCACGCCGTCCCCCGTCATCCCCACCAGGTGACCCCGGTCCTGAAGCTCCTTGATGATGGTGTACTTGTGCTCGGGGAAGACCTCGGCGAAGCCGCTCGCCCGCTCCACCGCGCTCCGCGCCTCCCGGGCGTCGTGCAGGTCCTCGTGCCCGGTGCCGAGGTCGGCCGCGGGGAGGATCCGGTGGCCCAGCCCGAGCTGCGACGCGACCTCCCGCGCGATGGCCGCGTTGTCCCCGGTGACCATCTTGACCTCGATCCCGTGCTCGCGAGCCTGCGCCAGCGTCTCCTTCGCGTCGTCTCTCGGTGGATCGAAGAGCGGGATCAGCCCGAGGTAGCGCCAGGCCCCCTCGTCCCCCTCGGCGCGGGCGACGCCCAGGGCCCGGTAGCCCCTGGAGGCCAGCGTGTCGAGCAGGCGGCGGACCTCGTCTTTCGGGCCGTCCTCACACAGGCCGAGGATCACCTGGGGCGCCCCCTTGGTCACCCGAAACGTCCCCTGAGCACCACGCACCGTGGCCTCGGTCCGCTTGTGGACCGGATCGAAGGGGACGAAGGACTGCTGCACCTGGCCTTCCAGCGAAGCATCCCCCGCCGCCTCCAGCACCGCCCGGTCGATGGCGTCGTCGGAGTCCTGCCGGGTGGCCAGCGCCGCCGCCTGCAACAGCCGGTGCTCGCCTCCCTGCTCCGCCGGGTGCAGCTCGCCCACCGAGAGCTGGTTCTTGGTCAGCGTCCCGGTCTTGTCCGAGCAGAGGACGTCCACCCCGGCCATCTCCTCGATCGACTCCAGGCGGGTGACGATGGCCTTCATCCGCGACAGCGCCATCGCCCCGGCGGCCATGGTCACCGAGAGCACCGCCGGCATGGCGACGGGGATCGCCGCCACGGTGAGGATCAGCGCGAACTGGACCAGCTCGAGCATCCGGGTCTGGCGCAACAGGCCAACGCCGAGCAGCAGCGCCACCAGGCCGAGGGTGAGGTAGATCAGGTAGCGGCCGACGGCGAGCACGGCCTCCTGGAAGTGCGACCTGGGCCGCGCCTGCTGCACGAGCTCGGCGGTCCGTCCGAGGTAGGTGTGCGTCCCGGTCCCGGTGACCAGCGCCTCCATCTCGCCGCCCTTGATCACCGACCCGGAGTAGACCACCTCTCCGACGTCGCGGCCCACGCTGAGGGACTCGCCGGTGAGCGCCGACTGGTCGACCCTGAGCTCCTCGCCGTCGAGCAGGACCAGGTCAGCCGGCACGATCTGGCCGATGTGGACCTTGACCACGTCGCCGGGGACCAGCTCCCGGGCCGGCACCGTGGTCCAGTCGCCGCCGCGGCGCACCCGGGCGTTCGGCGCCAGGTGCTCCTGGAGCCGATCCACCGCCCCCTGGGCCTGGTGCTCCTCCCAGAAGCCGACGACCGCGTTGAAGGCCAGCAGCACCAGGACGATGGTCAGATCGACGAAGTGGTGGACCACCAGGGAGAGCAGGGCGGCGACCTCGATCATCCAGGGGATCGGGCCCCAGAAGTAGCCCAAGAACTTCAGCAGCGGGCGGCGGCGGCGGCGAGGGAGCTCGTTGGCGCCGTAGCGCTCGAGCCGCACGGCCGCCTCCTCCGCGGTGAGCCCCCCCCGCCCGGCGCCCAGCCGGTCGAGGAGCTGCTCCACCGTGAGGTTCTTCGCTTCGTCCGGCCGGAGCTGATCGGGGAGGGCCATCGTCGTCTCCGTCACTTCTGGAGCAGGAGGTAGATCGTGCTGCCGTCCCTGTAGACCAGCAGCAAGGTCCGCTGGGCGTCGGCCTTGTACAGCCCGGTGAACTGCTCCACCGAGCGGACCGGCGAGCGGTTGACCTCGAGGATCACGTCACCGGGGCGCAGCCCCGCCTCGGCGGCCTTGCCGCTGGGGTCCACCGCCGTGACCACCACGCCCTGAACGGCGTCCGGGATGTTGTACTTGCTCCGCGCCGCCGCGTCGATCCCTTGCAGGGTCAGCCCGCCGAGGACGCCCTTGTCTTCCTGCACGGTGCCGTTCTTGACCAGCTGGCCCGGGAGCTCGGCGAGCTGCACCGTCTTGGTCGTCCGGCTCCCGCCGCGCACGAGCTCCACCTGCACCTTGGCCCCCGCCCCGCTGGCGGCCACCAGGTTGCGCAGGTGCCCCGGCGTGTTCACCGCCTCGCCGTTGATGCTGAGCACGACATCACCGCGGCGGATGTCGGCCTTGTCCGCCGGCGAGCCCTTGGTCACGTCCGAGACCAGGACGCCAGCGCTCTTCTTCATGCCCATCGCCCGGGCCAGATCGGGGGTCAGCTCCTGGATCGTGATCCCCAGGAAGCCGCGCACCACCTTGCCGTGCTTGAGCAGGCTGTCCATGATCGGCCGGGCCATGTTCGAGGGGATGGCAAAGCCGATGCCCTGGTAGCCCCCGGTCCGGGACAGGATCGCGGTGTTGATCCCGACCAGCTTCCCCTCCATGTCGATCAGCGCCCCGCCCGAGTTGCCCGGGTTGATCGCCGCGTCGGTCTGGATGAAGTCCTCGTAGTCCGTGATGCCCATGTTGGCGCGGCCCTTGGCCGAGACGATGCCCATGGTCACCGTCTCCCCCACCCCGAACGGGTCGCCGATGGCGAGCACCACGTCGCCCAGGCGCAGCCGCGCCGAGTCGCCGACGGCGATGGGGTGGAGATCCTTCGGCTTCCCCTTCAGCCGCAGCACGGCGAGGTCCGACTGGGGATCGGTGCCCACCACCTTCGCGTCGAGCTCGCGCCGGTCCGAGAGGGTGACCTTGATCGTGTCGGCGTGGTCCACGACGTGGTTGTTGGTGAGCACGATGCCGTCCCTGGAGACGATCACCCCCGAGCCCAGGCTCCGCTCGCGCTGCTCCTTGGGCACGGACTGGTTCGGGAGCTGCTGGCCGAAGAAGTGGCGGAAGAACGGGTCGTGGAAGAACGGGCTCATCGTCTGCTTCACCACCCGCGTCGAGGAGATGTTGACCACCGCGGGCAGCGCCTCCTCGGCCACGTCCGCGATGGAGGCGGTCCGCCCCCCCCGCTCGTCGGCGTAGGCGAAGCGGGGCTGGGGCACCAGCGCGGCCAGCCCGTGGGGGGAGGCGCCGTCCGTCATCGACTGGGAGTGGGAGCAACCCGCGGGCCAGTAGAGCAGGCCAGCGACGCCAACAGTGGCGACCAGACCGACCAGGATGTAGGCCCTTTTCGTTCTCTTCCGCTTCACGCTCATGATCCACCTCGTGGTGTTCGAAGGTCCGCCCGGGAGCTTTGCGTATTCCGTACCAACGCCACCCGGTGGAAGAGCCGTGTGATCCCTCTTTGTTGGTGCGGGTGTGGAGCGGCGGCGTGGGGCAAATCGACCGCCGCGGGGGATATCAACCGGCGGGCTTCAGGTTGTACTTCTGCACGCGGTAGCGCAGGGTCTCGCGCGTGGTGCCCAGCGCCCGCGCCGCGGCGGTGACGTTCTGCTCGTTGCGCTCGAGCGCGGTCTGGATGATGAAGCGCTCCATGTCGTCGAGCGACATGCTGCCGTCGAGCGGGATGGAGATCGCGTCGCCCTCCACCCGGGGCTCGCCGGGCTCCGACGGGCCGCCGAGCTGGAGCCACTGCTCGGGGAACACCTCGTCCTCGGCGAACAGCACGCAGCGCTCGACCACGTTGCGCAGCTCGCGTACGTTGCCCGGCCAGTCGTGCCGCCGCAGCCGCTGCCAGACGCCGTCCGGGACGTGCTTCACCGACTTGCCGGCGATCACGTTCTGCTCGGCGATGAACAGCGGCACCAGATCCTCCAGGTCCTCGCGGCGCTCTCGCAGGGCCGGCAGGTGCAACCGAAACGCCGCGAGGCGGTGGTACAGGTCGCCGCGGAAGGTCCCCTCCCGCACCTGGCGCTCCAGGTCGCGGTTGCTGGCCGCGAGGATCTGGACGTCGACCTTGATCTCCCGCTCGCCCCCCACGCGCCGAAAGCGGTGCTCCTCGATCGCCCGCAGCAGCTTGGCCTGGAGCGAGAGCTCCATCTCGCCGATCTCGTCGAGGAACAGCGTCCCGCCGTTGGCCTGCTCGAGCAGGCCGCGGCTGCGGCCCTTGGCGCCGGTGAACGCGCCGGCCTCGTGGCCGAAGAGCTCGGACTCGAGCAGGTCACGGGGCAGCGCCGCGCAGTTGAGCTCGACCAGCGGGCCCTCGGCCCGCCGGCCCGCGTGATGCAACACCCGGGCCGCCAGCCCCTTGCCCACGCCGGTCTCGCCGCTGAGGATCAGCGCAGAGAGCGGTACGCCGGACAGCTTGCGGAGCATCGCCCTGACCTGCGCCGCGGCCTCGCTGCGGCCGACGAAGGACTCGGGTGTGTAGCGCCGGCTGCGCTGGCCGCGCTCGTCGCTGAGCCGGCGGTGTGCGCGCGCGCTGCGCGCCGCGCCGCCGACCACCAGCTCGAGCCGCTCCATCTCGCAGGGCTTCTCCAGGAAGTCGAAGGCCCCGAGCCGCAGGGCGCGCACCGAGTCCGGCACGGTGCCGTAGGCGGTGAGGATGATCCACTCGCCGAAGCCCGGCCGGGCCCGCTGCTCCTCGAGGAGGTCCAGGGCGTTACCGTCCGGCAGGTTCATGTCGGCGAGCACCACGAGGGGCTCGATCCCTCCCTCGAGCAGCTCCCGCGCCTCGGCCAGGGAGCGGCCCAGACGCGCCTCCCAGCCCGTCTTCTGGAAGTAGCGGGTGAGCTCCGCGCCGAGCAGCGCCTCGTCCTCGATGACCAGCAGCGTGTCAGGCATCCTCCACCTCGCAGGGCAGGAGCAGGGTAATGCGGGCGCCGCCTCCCTCCCGGTTGGCCAGGCTCAGCTCACCGCCGAGATCCTGCACAAAACGCCGCACGACGGCCAGGCCGAGCCCGGTCCCTTGCTCGCGCCAGGTCGCGAAGGGCCGCACGCCACGGCGCAGCAGATCGTCGGGCAGGCCCGGTCCGTCGTCTTCCACGCTGAGGTGGAGCGCCCCCGCCTGACTCGAGGCATGGATCGTGACCCGACCCGGTCGATCGCCGATGGCCTGGGCGGCGTTGAGCACCAAATTGAGCATCGCCTGGTGCAGCCGGCTGCGGGGCAGGCGGCAGCGCAGCCCCGGCGAGACCGTGTGCACGAGGGTCAGGCGCTCGGGCAGCTGGTAGCGCACCAGCTCGAGCAGCTCGTCCACGGCGGGCGCGAGCTCCACGCTGGTCTCCGCGTCGGGGGTGACCCGTGCCTGGCCGAGCAGGCTGTTCAGCAGCTGGACCACCCGCCGGACCTCGGCCAGCATGTGGTCCAGCCGCTCCTGCTGCTCGGGGTCCGACAGCTCCCCGCGCAGGTTGCCCAGCGCCACCTGGAGGCCAGCCAGGGGGTTGCGCAGCTCGTGGGCCAGGCCGGCTGCCACCTCCCCGACCGCCGCCAGCCGCTCGGCCCGGGCCAGGCTCCGCTGCTGCTCGAGCAGCGCCCGCGTGGCCTGGCGCACCTGGTCCCGCAGCGAGGACTGCACCTGGTTCTGCTGGCGGTCCATCTCGGACAGCTGGTGCACCATGTGGTTGTAGCTGCGGTAGAGCGGCTGGATCATCGGGTCGACCCGATCGAGCGGCATCGAGCGGTAGTCCTGCTGGGCGAGCAGCCCCATCAGCTGGCCCAGGTTGCGCAGGGGCAGCAGCACCTTGCGGCGCATGGCCACCACGAGGAGCAGGCTCGTCAGCGGCAGGGCGACCACGATGGCGACGGAGACGGCGAGCTCGGTGCGCGCGGTCTGGCCCAGCGGTCCGAGGAGCCCCGCCACGGCGAGCTGTTCCCGCTTGAGCAGCTCGCGCAGGGTCTTGAGCGCGCCCCGCGGGTCGCGAACGAGCCGACGGGCGACATCCTCGAGCCCCAGCTGCGCCGACCGCCTCTGCGTGTCGTGGGCCAGGGCCAGCACCTCCCGCTGCCCCCGCTCCAGTGCGGAGGGCCCCCCGTCCGAGTGCGCCAGGGTCAGCTCGATGCGCTGCAGGTGGCCCAGGCGAGAGAGGCGCCGGTGGGCCACCTCGAGCCGGTGCAGGCTGCGCCAGGAGGCACCAACGAGGACCACCATCGCGGCGACCAGGCCGAGGCCGACCAGGATCGCCGCGAGCACCAGCGGGCGGTAAATGACCCTTCGCATCGACATCTTCGCCGCTGGAGTATGGTACGGGTCGATGGAGATCCGCCAGAAAGGAATGCGCCTGCTCGGGGGGGGTGCCTCATCCATCGGTGGTCACTCAAGCGGTCTTGTCAGCAAGAATCATGCGAGGTTTCCGTGGTACTGATCCCGGGGCGCTGCCCGGCACGGGCCCTGCGCCGCGGTTGATCTGCACCGGTCGGTGGAGCAAAACCACCGCGATCAGCCACCGACCCTCAGGCGGTCTCGGACCCGCAGGGCCCCGGCCTGGCGGGCCAGCCCCTCGGCCATGCTGCGGTCGAGCGGAGAGGGGACCTGGCCGTCCAGCACGGCCACCCGGTCCTTCACGGCGATCGAGACCTCGTGCAGGCGAAGCGGCGCCGCCAGGTAGAGCCAGAGGCGCGAGCGCCGCGCGATCTGCGCGTCTGTCGGCAACGGGCGCGTGTGGTTGGGGACCACCTGGTCCTCGATCCCGGTCACCCCGGGGACCCCGGCCACCACGCGCAGCACGGCCTGATGGTCGAGCTCGCTGATCACCTCACCGTTGACGTAGACCTCGCCCCGGACGACGCGCACCCCGAGGTCGTAGCGACCGAGGTCCGGATCGCGCTTCAGAGCCTGCCTGACCCGCGCGGCGACCGCGCTGTCCCGCGGCACCGGGCGCACACGGAGCACGTCGAGCGTCTGAGCCACCCCCGGCGTGTTGTCCGCGTCCGCCACCGCGGCCTGCTTGGCGGCGAGAGTGCGCGTCTGACCGCTCAGGGTCGCGACCCCGGCGATGACCGTCACGTCGATCCGATCGCCTGCGGTCCGCGGGTCCTGGCGCAGCGCAGCCAGCACGTTGCTCCTGAGCGCCGCGTCGTCGGGCAGAGGAACACGGTCCTTGAGGCCCGCCTCGTCGGCCCAGCCAGCCCGGCCGAGCCGGTCCGTGACTCTCCAGACCCCGCTGGTCCAGGCGTCGTCCACCGCCGCGGCTCG
>Ga0316576_10000003_pt1 | contig 66659 bp, 59 predicted proteins | sample S0NA_FD_203075 | JGI IMG/M metagenome (GOLD analysis project Ga0316576, IMG submission 203075) | Rhizosphere microbial communities from salt marsh grasses in Alabama, United States - S0-2_050615r3r5 | ecosystem: Host-associated > Plants > Roots > Rhizosphere | place: USA: Alabama | collected...
TCCGGATCTTCCTCGACAACCCCCGCGACGGCCGTCCAGCCTACGTCGTGATCAACTAGCTCATCACCCTCGAGCAAGAGGTGGAGAGGAGTTGATGTGGTGAAACGCTCCCTAAACGGCCCGCATCTTGGGATGCAACCGAGTTAGTGAGCAAAAGGCCACACTAACTCCTCTCCATCGACCCCGCGCACCGGTCGGGCTGCTCAATCGATCAAAACCTGTGTGAAACGGTACTACGAGCTAGCCCGTCACTCCCAGCTCGAGGCATAGCGCTGCTCGCGGCAGCGCTGCTCGAGGCCCGGGGGCGCCGGGGCCTCGGGGATCGGCTTGCAGTGGGCCGCCATGAGCAGCAGGGCCACCACGTGCTTGCAGGGGTAGTTGAAGCTCGGGCAGGTGCACGCGCCGTCGGTGCCCTCGACGCGGACGAAGACCTCGTAGGCATCGCTGCCGGTGTACTCGCCCCACAGCGCGCCGCGGTCGAGCCCGACGCGGTTCCAGCGCGCGGGGTCGGCGAGGCCGCGCGCCGAGCCCATGGTGCGCGGGTTGCCCGCGAAGGCTCGGACCTTGCCCTCGGTGAGGCCGGCGACGGGGCGGGGCCGCTGGGTGCCGAAGTCGAGCTCGACCTCCAGGTCGGCGAGGGCGGTCCGGGACTGGTCGGTGAGGTGGTTGCCTTCGACCACGAGACGCTCGAGCCTGGCGAGGGCCGCCCCGGTCAACCTGCGGGCCTGGTTGTCGGTGAGCGAGCCGCCGCCCAGATCCAGGTCGAGCAGCCGCGGCGCCAGCGGCGATCCGAGCAGCGCGTCGACCAGCTCCACCGTGTTGTCGCAGTCGCGGACAGCGAGGCGGCACAGGGGGCCGCGGGCGAGGGCGTCGAAGGCCGCCCGGGCCGCCTTGGGGTCGAGGGCGCTCCGCGCGCAGCCCAGGCGCAGCGTCTCGAGGCGGGGCAAGTCGGCGGCGGCGAGCTGCCGGAGCGGGCGGTCCAGCCCGGTGCTCTCCAGCTCCAGCTCCGCCAGGCGCGGGAACGCCGCTCCCTCGAGCCCGAGCTCCCCCCGCAGCGTCAGCTGCCGCAGCCGGGGCATCGCCTCCCCGAGCGCGCCCACCTCGCCCAGCGACGTCGCGGCGAGCTCCTGCTCCTCCGGCGCGAAGCGGGCGAGCACCAGCTGGTGCAACGCCCGGGGCGCGGCGGCCGTCAGCGCCTCGACCACGCCCTGGTAGTCGGGGGCCTCCTTCTCGCCCAGGGCGCCGATCTCCAGCTCGCAGAGCAGGCGGCCCGAGGGGTGGGCGAGCAGCATGGCGGTGAGCTCCCGTACGGTGTAGGGCGGCTTGGGCGAGCTTCGGCCGATGCGCGCGCCGTAGACGAACCCGCCGCGCCAGCGCAGCTCGCAGTAGCCGGTCTCGGGCTTGTCCTTGCCCCGCCGCTTGCGCAGGGCCTCGGCCAGCCGCGGCGGCAGGAGGTACGCGCCGCCCTCGGAGAGGAGCCTGGCCGCGGCCCTGACGAGCTTGGGCTGATCGGGCTTGAGCTCCAGGGCGTGTTGCAGCGCGCCGAGCTCGCCGCGGGGGTCGCCCCGGGCCTGGAGCCAGTCGGCGTAGACCAGGAAGGCCTCGGGTGACGGATCGTCGGCGATGGCGCGCTCCAGCTCGGAGCTGGCAGGCTGGGGCTGCTCCGCGCCGAACAGCACGCGCTCGTAGCCCTTTTTCTCGGTGGCCCGGACGCGCTTGTCGCGCTCCTTCAGCGCCGCCTCCGCGCTCGCCAGCTCCTTGGTCGTTGCCTTTCCGTCGCCGCCGACCTTCCCATGGCGCGTGATCACGGCGGTCCCGACCACCGCGATCTCCCAGAAGCGTCCTTTGTTTTCGTAGCGGATCATCCCGCCGGCAGGTTGGTGGGCTACAGGGCCTTCTGGATCAGGTCGACGATCCGGGGCCGCGGGTGCGCCCCGGTGAGCTGCCCGACGACGTTGCCGCCCTTGAACATGAGCAGCGTGGGGATGCTGCGCACCTGGTACTGGGTCGGGATCTTTGGGTTCTGATCGATGTCCACCGTGCCGAAGCCGACCTTCCCTACGTACTCCCGGGCGAGCTCCTCGATCAGTGGCGCGATGGCCTTGCACGGACCACACCACTCGGCCGAGAGGTCGAGGAGAAACGGTGTGGCGGCCTTGAGCACCTGCTCGTCGAAGTTGGCGTCGGTGATGGTGATCATGTTGGACCCGGACATGCGTGCTCCTTGGGTTTGCGGCGTGGCCCATTGATACAATGCGCACTGGCAGAGATCAAGGTGCGGGCCCGGCGATGCCGTCCGCATTTGTTGTGCCCACCCGCCCGCCCCACCGTCCGCATTTGTTGTGCCCACCCGCCCGCCCCACCGTCCGCATTTGTTGTGCCCACCCGCCCGCCCCACCGTCCGCATTTGCCCCTGGACGCTCGGCAACTTAGGATACATTGTTCATTCGAGCGCGGCTGTGGTGAGGCCGCCCAGGAGGTTCCAGATGCCTCGACTCTTCATCTCGCAGAAGCGCCTGGACGAGTGGGTCGAAAAGCAGCGGGTCCAGCTGGAAAGCAACCAGATGACCCTGGACGATGGTCGCCAGTTCCAGCTGTCCGAGGGGGTTCACTTCCTCAATGTCATCGGCGGCGACGACGATCCCAACGATCTGCTGGGCCGCGTAAAGACCAAGCGGCAGCTGGGCGAGCTCGGCGCCGAGCACTTTCCGGGCTCCGTGATCCTGGGGGAGGTGGGCTACGAGGTCGTGGACGGCTTCGTCGGAGAGCCCTGCTGAGCGAGAATGACACCCCTGTTCATCGGAGCGGCGGCAGGCTACGCGGGGTCGGCGGCGCTCTACATCACCTACCTTTTCGGCCGTAAGGACCGTACGCTGCTTCTCGCGCGCGGAGCGCTCGCCGCCGCGTTGCTCGTCCACCTGGCGCTCATCGGCCTGCTCTGCAGCCACAAGCTCAACCCGCTCCGTGATCTCAGCGGGGCACTGAGCCTGACCGCCTGGCTCCTCGGCGTGGGCTACCTCGTGACCACGCTGCGCACCCGCCTGGGGCCTGTCGGGGCGTTCATCGCGCCGCTCTCCCTGGCGCTGTTGATCAGCTCTCGGGTCACGCCTCACACGCAGGCCGCGTCGGGGGCCGGGGTTGGACCCCTGGGCAAGCTGCACATCGCGCTGGTCGCCATGGGGGTGGCGGCCTTCGGCCTCGCGGCGGCCGTCGCCCTGATCTACCTGTTCCAGGAGGCCGCGCTCAAGCGCAAGAGGATCGGCCCGCTGTTTCGCCGCTCGCCGCCACTCACCGCGCTGGACGACGCTGGCCGGGTGCTGATCCTCATCGGCTTTCCGATCTTCACGCTTGCGATGGTCACCGGGGTGATCTGGGTCGCGCGCCTGCCCGGCCACGAGGGCTTCCGCATCGAGTACGTCATCTCGGGCGTCACCTGGCTGATCTTCGCCCTGGTGATCCTCGCCCGCTTGACCATCGGCTGGCGTGGCCGCCAGGCCGCCTGGGCCACGGTGCTTGGCTTCGTGGCCACGGTGGCCGTCCTCGTGATCTACATGGGGCGGAGGATGCTGGGCGGATGAGGTTCCTCGTCGTCGGCTGCAGCTACCGCACCGCGCCTCTCGCGCTGCGGGAGCGGCTCGCGTTCCCCGTCGAGGAGATCCCGGCGGCGCTGAAGGAGTTGGCGCTCCTCGACGACGTCCGCGAGGTGTTGCTGATCAGCACCTGCAACCGGGTGGAGGTCTGGGCCGTGGTGGACCGGGCCGAGCACGCGGGGCGGGCGATCCGCGAGCTCCTGGCCCGGACGCGGGGGGTGGAGCAACAGGAGCTCGACGGCGCGCTCTACGTCCACGTCGACGGTGCCGCGATCGGCCACATCTTCCGGGTCACCTCCAGCCTCGACGCGATGGTCGTGGGCGAGGCGCAGATCACCGGGCAGGTCAAGGAGGCCTACGCCACGGCCTCCCGGACCCGGACGGTGGGATCGCTGCTCAACCGTTGCCTTCACCGGGCCTTCGCCGCGGCCAAGCGCGTCCGGAGCGAGACCGCGGTGGCGCGCCACGCCGTCTCGGTCAGCTCCGTGGCTGCCGAGCTCGCCGCGCGGGTCTTCGGAGATCTCGGCCGCAGCGCCGTGCTGGTGGTCGGCGCCGGTGAGATGGCCGAGCTGGCGGTGCGGCACCTGATCGCAGACGGCGCCACGCGCGTGCGGGTGGTGAACCGGACCTACGACCGGGCGGTCGAGCTGGCCTTCCAGCTCGGGGCCAAGGCGCATCGCTTCGATGAGCTCGAGGGCCAGCTGCTCACCGCCGACATCGTGATCACGTCGACGGGGAGCAAGGAACCGATCCTCACCCGCTCGATGGTCGCGGTGGTGATGCGCCAGAGGAAGCAACGGCCGATGTTCATCGTCGACATCGCCGTGCCGAAAGACGTCGCCGCCGACGTGGGCGATCTGTCCAACGTGTACCTGTTCAACATCGACGATCTGGAGCAGGTGGTCGAGGAGAACCTCAACGAGCGTCGACGTGAGGCCCGGGCGGCCCAGCGCCTGCTGGAGCTGGAGCGCGAGCACTTCGAGGACTGGCTGCGGACGCAGGACGCGGTGCCAGTGATCAAGGAGCTGCGGCGGCACTTCACGGAGGTTGCCCGGGCCGAGGCCGAGCGGACCGCCCACGCCCTGGGGCTCAACGGCGACTCGCAGCGCCGTCTGCTGGACGCGATGGCCGATGCCATCGTGAAGAAGCTGCTCCACGACCCGACCATGGAGCTGAAGGGCAACGCGTCGCGGCCCGAGGGCGCCTCGCTCGGTCGGGCAGCCTGCCGCCTGTTCCACCTCGAGCCCGCCGGGGGCGAGCCGGAGGCGGAGCCGTCCGGGGCAGGGGAGGCAGACGACAAACCGGGGAGGGCCGGAGAGGCAGACCCATGAAGCGAGCGATCATCGGAACGCGGGGCAGCGCCCTCGCGCTGTGGCAGGCCAACCACGTCGCCGGGCGCCTGCGGGACGCCCACGCCGGGCTCGAGGTCGAGCTCCGGATCATCAAGACCAAGGGGGACAAGATCCAGGACGTTCCCCTGGCCAAGGTGGGGGGCAAGGGTCTGTTCGTCAAGGAGATCGAGGAGGCGCTCCGGCGCGGGGAGGTCGACCTGGCGGTGCACTCGATCAAGGACCTGCCCACCGAGCTGGTCGACGGGTTGACCCTCGCCGCCATCACCGAGCGCGAGGATCCCCGGGATGCGCTGGTTAGCCGGTCGGGTCCCCTTGACGAGCTTCCCGCCGGAGCGATCCTCGGAACCTCGAGCCTCCGGCGCCGGTGCCAGGCGCTCGCCCTGCGGCCGGACCTCGAGGTCCGCGATCTGCGGGGCAACGTCGACACCCGGCTGCGCAAGCTCGACGAGGGGCTGTACGACGCGGTGCTGCTGGCGGCGGCCGGCCTGCGGCGGCTAGGCCACGTCGAGCGGGCGACCGAGATCTTGGATCCTGCGCGGATGATCCCCGCGGTGGGGCAGGGGGCCCTGGGGATCGAGGTGCGCCTGGGCGAGGAGGATCTCGTCGCTCCGCTGCACCACGAGCCGACGGCGCTCAGGGTGCGGGCGGAGCGGGCGCTGCTTCAGGATCTGGGCGGAGGGTGTCAGGTCCCCGTCGCCGCCCACGCCACGCTGAGCGCCGAGAGCCTGGAGCTGCGGGGGCTGGTGGGGCACCCCTCGGGCGCCCCGCTCCACCGCGCCGAGAGCGTCGGCCCCGTCGACGCGCCGGAGGATCTCGGACGGCGGGTGGCGGCTGACCTGATCGGCCAGGGCGGCGGCAGGATCCTCGAGGAGGTCTACGGCCAGGGCTAGTCCGGCCAGTCCACCGGTCTCGGGATCGGGACGAGAGTCATCTCCTGCCCCAGCGCCCGGGCCAGGGCGTCAGCCTCCCCGGCGAGCCCCGCCGGGACAGTCCACTGCACCTCGCCCCGCCCGGGGTGGGCCGTGAGCACGGCCAGCCCCTCGTAGGACTCGACGATGAAACGGAGGTAGGCCAGCTCGCTCAGCTGGACCCGGTAGTAGCGCCGCACGCAGGAGTCCACCATCTGCCGCTCTCCGGGGGCGTTTTTTTGCTCCATCCCCCGAGTCTTTCTATACTGCTATGGCCATCGGCGCCACGTCATTCGGCGCAACCATTGCCGAGGAGATCACATTGCATCCTCCACCCATTCGCCTCGACCGGCAGATCGCCACGCTGGTGGTTTCCGTGGCTCTCGTCGGCCTCTCCGGCTGCGGCAGCCCGCGCAAGGGATCGGTGGATGAGCTGAAGCAGAGGCTCGAGGAGATGGCGCAGAGCCAGGCCGAGGCCAAGCGTCGCATCGAAGAGCTGAACAACCGCGTGTTCATACTCGAGGACAAGGTGGACACGAGCCGAGTCGCGCTCGAGAGCAGCGGGCGCCCGCCGCAGCTTCCGGTGATCCGCCTGCGGCCGGCCGAGACCGAGGACCGAGCGGAGGCCAGGGTCGACAGAGGCGATCGCAACACGATCCGCGACCCCGAGGACGATCCCGAAGGCGATCTCGAGAGCGAGCCCGAGGAGAACCCGGCGCGGTCTGTCGTCGAGGAGAAGCGGGTCAGATACTCCGGCGCGGCTCGCGCCAAGGACGGCCCGCGACCGGTGCTCAAGCTGTACGGCTCGTCGGACACGGGCTCGCCGGCGCCCGCGCGGGTCGTCTCGGCGCCGATCCGTGGGCCAGAGCCGTCCCAGGTGACTGAGAAGCTGGCGGTGGTGCCTCTGCCCCCGCGGAAGGTCGCCCGGAAGGCGGCGGCCGGGACGGGCTCCGTCCGACACGAGTACCAGAGCGCGCTCGACATGTACCGGTCCGGGAGCTACACGGCGGCCGCGGACGCGTTTCGTGCGTTCCTCAAACGCTACTCGCGCCACGACTACGCGGACAACGCGCTGTACTGGCTCGGGGAGTGCTTCTACGACACGAAGAACTTTCGGCTGGCGCTGACGATGTTCCGACGGGTGGTGGAGGAGTACCCGACCGGGAACAAGGCGCCCGACGCCCTGTTGAAGATGGGCTACAGCTATCTCAAGCTCAAGGAGAACCAGAACGCCAAGACTGTGCTGGCACAGCTGGTGGAGAGCTTCCCGAAGAGCCAGGTCGCACGCCTGGCTACCGAGACGCTGGTGAAGATCCAGTAGGGGTGGATGGTGAGGTTTAGAAATACTCGTCGACCTGGAGAGCGAACGTGAAGACACGCCTGTGTATTTCTGTTGGTGCGCTTGTCCTGAGCCTGCCGCTGCTGGCTGCGGCCCAAGAGTCCGGAGGCGCCGCGCCGGCACCCGCCGCGGCCACGGGGGGAGGCGGCAGTGGGTCGGGGTTCGATGGCGGTGACTTCGTCATCTCGGACAACAACCCGGCCCTGTGGGGTGGTGTTCGGCGGCGCAAGGACGTTCCTGAGTTTCACGTCGTGAAGCAGGGCGACACGCTGTGGGACGTGTGCGACACGTACTACGGCGACCCGTGGGCCTGGCCCCAGCTGTGGGCCTACAACAAGAGCATCACCAACCCGCACTGGATTTACCCCGGCGACCGGATTCGGCTGCTCGGGGGCGCTGGGGGCGGCGAGAGCGGCGCCGGCGGCGAACGGATCCGGCTCGCGGGAAGCCGCTCCCATGCGGCCGGCCCGATGGCTTTCAAGCAGAACGCCTTCATCGATCCCAAGGAGATGGAGGGGGCCGGGGCGGTCTCCGGCGCGAACGAAGAGAAGCTCCTGCTTGCCAACCGCGATGAAATCTACATCGACAAGGGGGACAAGATGCAGCCCCAGGTCGGCAAGTCCTACGCGGTCTACCGCGTGAAGAAGGAGCTGGAGAACAGCGAGGGCGACAAGGTCGGCTACCTGGTGGAGGTGCGGGGCACCGCCCAGGTCAAGCGCGCCCCCCAGGACAAGGTGGCCACCGCGGAGATCACCGAGTCGGTGCTGCCCATCGAGCGCGGCGACAAGGTGGGGCCGCTCCGCCGGCGGTTCAAGCGGCTCCCGGTGGTCAGGGCGAACAAGGACCTCGACGGGGCGGTGATCGGGGCCCTGGCGGACAAGGTGATGCACGCGAACGACGACATCGTCTTCGTCGACCTGGGCACGAACCAGGGCGTGCAGAACGGGAACCGCTTCCTCGTGGTCGAGTCCGGCGACGCCCGCCGGCGCCTGATGAGGGAGGGCGAGGACCAGCCGGAGAAGTGGCCGCGGGAGGTGATCGCCGAGATTTCGGTGCTCGACGCCCGGGAGAACGTCTCCATCGGCCTGATCACCCGTGCGCTGAAGCCAGTCGAGGTAGGCGACAAGGTCACCCTTCGCCGCGGTTACTGACCCTCTTCTTCCGCGCGGCAGAAACCTCGCAACCCGCCCCGCTCCCTGTCGATAACTCCCATGTGACGCGGCGAACCTTCACGACCGTGAGGCGCGGCGAGCCGGGCTACCCCCTGCAGCTGGGACGGCTGACCGACCCACCGGCCCTGCTCCATGTCTGGGGGCAGCTCGATCCAGGGTCGCGGATGGTGGCCATCGTCGGCACGCGCGGGGCGTTCCGGGAGGGGATCGAGCTGGCTGGCGAGCTGGCGGCGGGGCTGGTCCGCGCCGGGTTGACCGTTGTCTCCGGCGGGGCCATCGGCGTCGACGCTGCGGCGCACCGCGGGGCGCTCTCGGCCGGGGGGTCGACGCTGGCCGTGCTCGGCAGCGGGCTGGACCAGCTCTTCCCGGCGCGGAACCGCGCGCTGTTCCACGAGATCGCGGCGCGGGGCGCGCTGGTCACGGCCCACGCTCCGGACACGCCGCCGAGGCGCTGGCAGTTCCCGGCTCGCAACCGGATCGTGGCCGCCCTCTCGGAGGCGGTGATCGTGGTCGAGGCTCCCTCGCGCTCCGGCGCGCTGAACACGGCGAGCCACGCCCGACGACTGGGCCTGCCCGTGCTCGCCGCGCCCCGGGGAGCCGGCGCGCTGGGGCTGCTTCGGCGTGGGGCCGGGCTGGTGGAGAGCGCCGCGGACGTGCTGCGGGCGCTGGACGGGGCTCCCCGGCGGCTCCGGCCGATCCCCGGGGAGCCCGACGCGGCCACGGCGCTGGAGCTCGTGCGGGACGCCGGACGGGGGGGCCTGGTGCTGGACGATCTGGCCCGTGTCCTGGGCTGGCGGCCGCCCCGCGCCGCCGCGGCGCTGCTCAGGCTGGAGGTCGCCGGCTGGGTTCGCTCGCGACCGGGCGGCCGGTACGTACCCTTGCCCGACTAACGACCGCGCCTTAGCTGCGCCGGGGAAGTAAACGCTGCTATGCTGGCTCCGTGGCGACGATCATGGTCATCGGCGGTGGGCTCGCGGGCAGCGAAGCGGCGTGGCAGCTGCTCCGCGCCGGGCTGGAGGTCGAGCTCGTCGAGGCTCGCCCCGCCGCGCTCTCGCCAGCGCACCGTACGCTGCTGCTCGGCGAGCTGGTCTGCTCGAACTCACTGCGCTCCGACGCGGAAGGTACCGCGCCGGGCCTGCTCAAGGCGGAGATGCGGCGGGCGGGCTCGTTGGTCATGGAGGCGGCGGACGCCACGCGGGTGCCCGCGGGCTCCGCCCTCGCCGTGGACCGGACCGCCTTCGCCTGGTACGTGACGGGCCGGCTGCTGGCCCACCCTCGCCTCCGGCTGCGGCGCCAGGAGCTCACGCACCTGCCCCCGGGGCCATGCGTCCTCTCCTCGGGCCCCCTGACCTCGCGTGGGATGTCCGCCGAGCTGGTCAACCGCGTCGGGGGAGGGCTGAACTTCTACGACGCCATCGCACCCATCGTCGACGGGGCATCCATCGACTGGACCCGCGTGTTCAGAGGGGCGCGACGTGACCCGGACAGTCAGGACTACGTCAACTGTCCGCTCGACCGCCGGGAGTACGACCGTCTGGTGGAGGAGCTTCGCAAGGCCCGGCAGGTCGTGCCCCATTCCTTCGAGGAGCCGCACTACTTCGAGGGCTGCCTCCCCGTGGAGGTGATGGCCGGGCGCGGCGACGACGTTTTGGCGCACGGGCCGCTGCGGCCGGTGGGCCTGCGCGACCCGCGGAGCGGGTCGCGACCCCACGCCGTGGTCCAGCTCCGCGCCGAAAACCTCGAGGGCAGCTGCTTCAACCTGGTCGGGTTCCAGACGCGGCTGGTCCAGGGCGAGCAGCGGCGAGTGTTTCGCATGATCCCGGGCCTCGAGCACGCTCGCTTCCTGCGCTACGGCTCGATCCACCGCAACACCTACCTCGACTCGCCGCGGCTGCTCGACGGGCAGCTCCGGCTGCGCGGGGCGCCGCAGGTCACGGTGGCCGGGCAGCTCGCCGGCGTCGAGGGCTACCTGGAGTCCACGGCGCTGGGTCTCGTGGCCGGCCTGCTCAGCGCCGCCCGGCTTCGGCGGGAGCCCCTCGACCCGCCACCGCCGACCACGGCCCTCGGGGCGCTGGTCTCCCACGTCACCCGGCCGCGCGGCGAGCGCGAGCGGTTCGAGCCCTCGAACATCACCTTTGGTCTGCTGCCCGAGCCCCGCGCCCGCATCCGCGATCGCCGCCGCAGGCGCGAGCAGGTATGGAGCACGGCGCTGGAACGCCTCGACGTCTGGCTCGGGCAGGTGCGCCGGCGGCTGGAGCTGGCTCCGTGACTCACGAGCGGAGGCGCTTCCCGAGGGGCGGCGGCAGCGTCATGGCCCACCACCGGATCGGCAACCGCCGGTTCCCTCGCAGGGTGATGGAGCTCAGCACGGGAGGGATGTTCCTCTGCTGGCGTGGGGCCGAGGTGAAGCTGGGGGAGCCCGTCGTGCTCGAGTTTGACCTGCCCGACGGGGAAGTGCTCAAGGTCACCGCCGAGGTGGTCCACGTCACCGTGAAGCAGGAGGGCGAGGAGGGGGTTGGGCTGCGGGTGACCCGGGCGGACTGGGAGCGGCTGCGCCGGCTCGTCGGGCGGGCAGGGGACCGCGATCCCTCTACTTGACGATGCCCCGCCGGCGCATCTCGAAGTACACCGGCCAGGCGAAGATCAACGGGTGGCGCCGCTGCAGCGGGGTGAGCTCGACCTGCACGCCGTGGTGTCTCTCGAGCTTGGCCAGCAGGTAGTCGACCCAGTCGTCCACGGTGGCGATGTACTTGGGCCAGCGCAGCACGCCCCGGAGCCGCGATCGGCGCAGCAGCTGTTCAGTCAACCGCCGCTCCGATGCCCGGGGCGGTGGCTGCTCGTAGCGGCCGTCCTCCCCCCGGCGGGGGTGGCCCGCGCGCCGGGCGTACAGGTCGAGGAGGTCGGCGTAGACCTCCCGGTAGAAGGGGAGGGCGCCCCGCATCAGCTTGTGGACCTTGTCCGGCTCGTTCACCCGCTGCTCGCCGACGTAGGACAGCCCGAGCTGCCGCAGAATGAGCTCGTCGAGATCGAAACGCGTCGAGAGCAGGCTGAGCGAGCGCGGCAGGAGCGTCCACATCGCCCCCAGGTTGCCGTCGCACACAATCCGGGTGGCCGCCGGGTCTCGACTGTGGGCCAGGGCGATCCGCTTGCTGAAGCGTCCGAGGTGGTAGATGTCGCTCGCGCGGGGAGATGTCTCCCGGGCGAACTGCCGCAGCGACATGACGCAGTACTTGCAGCGCAGGACGGGGCGGCCCGGGTCGCTCGCGAAGGCGGCGTAGTACACGTTGGGGGGGAGCACGCGGTTCAGCAGCGCGTGCCAGCGCGACGCGTGGTAGGCATCGAGGTCGTCGACCAGGACGTAGAAGTCCGGGAAGCTGGTGGACGTCCGGGTCTCGTCGAACAAACAGGAGCCGTAGGCCAGGAGCGCGGCGATCTGGTCCCCGCCGGCCCGGAGCAGGCGATCGACGAAGGGGTGGAGCAAGTCTCGGCCCGGGAAGGGCTCGAGCAGGGCCTGCTCCACGCGCCCCACCAGTCGGTCGCGGATCTCGCCCTCGACGTCGCTCCAGCGCTCCATCTCTCTCCTCGCGTCGCCGTTAGCACGCCCGTCCGAGGCATGTCAACGCGCACCTCCGCTCGCCGCTAAGCCGGCGCGCGCTTGATCCTGGCGCGCGCAGCACGGCCTGCGCGGCTCGCGGCACCTGCCACCGCCCCCCCACCTCCGCTCGCCGCCAAGCCGGCGCGCGCGCGGCACCAACATGTGATATCAACAAGGCATGCCCCGTCGGCGACGCTTCCTCCTGGTCTGGGCCGTGATCGGGCTGCTTGCGCTGGCGCCCGCCGGACTGCTGCTCGCACTGCACCACCGCCAGCCCGCCGCCGATCCCTTTGCGCTGGCCGCGGCGGCCAGCCGCGGCATCGCCGCGGCGCTGAACGCCAACCTGCAGCGCTGGATGGGGCGTTGCCAGGTGTTGGCCGGGGAGGTGGCGACCCTGCTGCGCCAGCTGCCCCCCGGGCCGCTGGGCAGCGCTGCCGAGGCGACGCTGATGCTGCACCTGCAACAGCGCCTCTCCGGCGAGGCAGACCTGGGCGAGCTGACGCTACTCGCACCGGACGGGACGACCCTGCTCTCCACCGATGGAGCGCGGGTCGGGGAGAGGGAGCACGCGCGGAATCCGGAGGTGGCTCAGGCTGCGCGGCGCCCGGCGGCCGCGCTGGTCGGCACGGACGGGCGGGGGGAGAGGGGGCAGATCGTCGTCGCGGCTCCGGTGAAGGTCGGCACTCCGCCCTCCTTGCGAGGCATCATGGTCGCGCGGGTGCGTGCGGACGTCGTCGGACGGCTGTTGCGCGGCGTCACGCCCCAAACGGTGACCGCTGACGTGGTGGACGCCAGCGGGCGGGCGCTTCGCCGAAGCCTCCCCCGGGGATCCATCGAGCTCGGCAGCGAGAGCTCACCGGGCCGGCGCTGGGTCGACGGTCGACCGGTGGCCTTCGTCCCCCTGGACCTGGCGCGCGCCGTCGTCGTGGCGGCGGGGCCGCCGTCGCCGCCGAACCCGGTGATCACCCTCTGGCACCTGGTCGGCGCGGGTGTGTTGCTCCTGCTTGCAGGGGTGACGAGCTGGCGGGTCAGCGCCTGAGGTGCCGCGGATGGGGATCAGTTGGGATCCGAGATCTCGATGATCTTGACCTTGAAGCGGATGTCCTTGCCGGCGAGGGGGTGCAGGAACCTCACCGTGACCTTGTCTCCCTCGATGGACACGACCTTGAAGTTGACCGGGTTGCCGCCGGGGTCCCTGGCCTCGAAGAGCTTGTCCTGCTCGATCTCCTCGCCCGCCGGGAAGTCCCCCTTGGTCAGCGTGGTCGTGGGGAGGGACTCCTCTGTGCCGTAGGCCTCCGCCGCAGGAATCACGCCGTCCTTCTCGTCGCCCTCCTCGAGCCCCTCGATCTGCCTCTCGAGCCCCGGGAGCATCGCGCCCGATCCGTGGATGTACTCCAGAGGGCCGCGTTCTGCCGAGGATTCGATGGTGTCGCCGTCGACGATCCCCAGCTCGTAGTCCATTTTGATCTTCTTGCCCTTTTCGATCTTCATCGTGAGCCTCGCGTTTCCTTCCCTCCGGCCGCCGCCGTCAACATTACCGGACCAGACGGGAGCCTACCTTATCACGGCGCACCCTCGTCGATCCAGGAAGCTATTCGGCGCAGCGCGTCCCGGGGCAACGTCGGATCTGCCGGGGGCATGGGGAAACCCACGAATCCTCCGACCCCGAGCAGCTTCAGCATCAGGTAGCTGCTCGCGTGGGAGCCCGGGTCGACACGCAACCTGCCGGGGTGGGCGCTGGGAGCTCCCCAAAGCGACAGCCGGGCGGTCTGGGGCGAGGAGAGGTCGACCCCGTCAGGGGCGCCGGGGGGACTGTGGCACGAGCTGCAGTGTCGGTCCCACACCGCCTGCACGGCCGCCGGGTCCACGGCCGCCGGTGGCGGTGGTGGCGGAAGCCGGTCCTCTTGGCCGGTCGTGAAGTTGAACACGACGGTCTGCACCAGCTGGGCTCCGTTGAGCCCGGTCAGGCTGCGGTGTACGTAGACCTGATGACGGAGGCGAGGCCGGAGGGGCTCGGTCGGCGTGAAGCGGATGCGCCGATCCAGGAGGTCGACGTGCAGGTAGCCCAGGGTCTCGATCAACCCGGCGAAGACCCTGACGCTCGCGCTGTTCACCGTGTCGCTGTCCGGAGGCACGCTGAACACGAGATCAATGGGGCTGTTGGGCGACACGTCCGACGCGCCCGCTGCGGGAGAGGTGCTGGTCAACTCGAAGGTCTGGGGCCGTCCGGCGACGAGACCAACGGTGTCGGCCTCATCCGATGCGTAGGTGCAACCCTGGCAGGTCGCCAGGAGGCCGATCAGGAGGGTGACTCGGACCGGGCTAGGACTCCGCATACAGCCGGATCTGCTCGTCCATGACATCACGTTTGATCCCAGAAGGGAGGTATTCCCGCAGACAGTCGGCGACACAGATCATCATGTCCGACACGCCGCGATCCTCGACCAGCTTGGCGAGCAGGGCCTTGGCTTCCCGGCTGTCGTCGTTTCGCAAGAAATCCCGAACCATATCCAGGGTAAGGTCGCCCTGGAAGTCGAGAATCAGGTTGTCCAAGAGGTAGGCGATCAGTTGATCCAACGCGGCCTCCGTTGCAATGCGGGAAAACGGCTCGAAACCAGTGCACCTGCAATATACCATCTCGCATTTCGCCGCAAGGGGGCCGGCCCTTGCTGGGCCCCGGGCAGGGCCGTTCTCATTCGGCGCTGGTTGGAGAACCATTTGGAATATCACTATTCTTGACTGTTCAGGGCCCGTCTGATAGCGTCAGCCAAACTTCGCGAGCGAAGGAGGACGCCGTGAAGCGTCTCAGCGCATCGTTTTCGTCTGTCTGCCGCCGCCTGTGGGTGCTCGTGGTGCCGCTGGTGTTGGCCGGGTGCATCGGCCCCATCGACTACCTGAACACCGTTGCCAGAAAGGCCCGTCGCGCGGTGGCCGAGGCGGAGGCGGTCAACGCCGAGAAGCTCAGTCCTTACGAGTACTGGTCCGCGGTGACCTACCTCCGGATGGCGCGGGAGAAGGCGGCCCGGGCGGACTTCGAGGACGCGAACAAGTACGGGAAAAAGTCGGTGGAGATGGGCGAGCTGGCGAAGAAGCTGGCGACGGAAAAGGCCTCCCAGGGGCCCAACGCGACCGAGACGCCGCCGGAGGAGGCCCCCGTGGTCATCGAGCCCAAGCCGGGGGAGGGCCAGCCATGAGGGGGGCAAGCTGCCTGACATGCGGGACCTTGCTGGTCCTCCTGCTGGCCGGTTGCCCCGGTCAGGAGGTCCGTGGGCAGGCGGACGGGGTGGAGAAGATCATCAACAACGCCCGCAAGAACGGAGCCTACCGCTGCGCGCCGAAACAGCTGGCGCTGGCCGAGGCTCACCTGGAGCGCACCCGGGACGAGCTTGACCTGGGCAACCTCATGCCAGCCAAGGACCACATCGTCACGGCCGACGAGAACGCCCGACTGGCCTACAAGATGTCGCCGCCGGAGAAGTGCGCACCCAAGGTGGTGATGCCCACCCCGAAGGTGAACATCCAGCCGGGCGACACGGACGGGGACGGTTGCTTCGACAACGTGGACCGCTGCCCCAACGAGCCCGAAGATCGCGACGGTTTCGAGGATGAGGACTGCTGTCCCGATCCGGACAACGACCAGGACGGGATCCTCGACTCGGTTGACCAGTGCCCCAACCACCCGGAGGACAAGGACGGCTTCCAGGAGGAGGACGGGTGTCCCGATCCGGACAACGACCGGGACGGGATCCCCGACATCAGCGACAAGTGCCCCAACGAACCCGAGGACTGGGACGGGTTCCAGGATAACGACGGGTGTCCGGACAATGACAACGACAGCGACCGGATCCCCGACACGACGGACAAGTGCCCCAACGAGCCTGAGGACTACGACGGGGACGCGGACGACGACGGGTGCCCCGACAAGTACAAGCTCGTCGTGGTCACGCAGCAGAAGATCGAGCTGAAGCAGAAAGTCTACTTCGCCACGGCGAAGACCGTGATCTTGCCGCGTTCGTTCCCGCTGCTCAACGAGGTGGCCAAGGTGTTGATGGATCGGCCAACGATCAACGTGCGGATCGAGGGTCACACGGACAGTCGCGGTGGTGACGCGTACAACATGCGGCTGTCCCAGGGGCGGGCGAACTCGGTGCGGAGCTACCTGATCCGGCGGGGTATCGATCCGGGCCGGATGCAGGCGATCGGCTACGGCGAGACGCGGCCCATCGCCAGCAACCTGACCCGCGTCGGCAGGGCACAGAACCGAAGAGTGGAGTTCTTCATCACCAAGCAGTAGCGTCGACGGTCCCAGCGAGTGGACCAGACAGAGAGCGTCCTGGTGTTGTGCTCGCGGTGTACAGCGTTGTGTTTGGTCGTCCTGGTGCTGCTCGGGGGCTCCGGCGCCCTGGGTCAGGTCCAGCAGGCAGCCGAGGCGCGCATCGACCTGCTCAACCGAAAGGCGATGGACGAGTACGACACCCTGGAGTTCGAGGCGGCGCGGGCGGCGCTGGTGGAGGCCATCGGGGTCGCGCGGAGCGCGGGGGTCACGGGGGGGGCGGTGCTGACCCAGACCTACCTGAACCTGGGCATCGTGTACGGCGCTGGGCTCAACGACCGCATCAACGCCGTCAAGTACTTCGCCGCCGCGCTGCGCACCAGCCCGGACGCGGCGCTCAACCCCGCGCGGGCGACGCCGGCGCTCGAGGAGATGTTCAATGCGGCCAAGGAGCAGGTGGCGGCGGAGCCGCCGCCGACGCCGGCCGCGCCCGCGTTCCAACACACCCCCGTCGACGAGGCGGTGACGGGGCGGCCCGTGCGCATCCGGGTCCGGGTGCGGGGCGCGCAGTCGGTGCTTCTGTTCTATCGCACCGTCGGATCTTCGGACTTCCAGCGCGTGGTGATGCAACAGGTGACGCCCGGGCTGTACGTGGGGGCCATCCCCGCGCAGGTGGTGGCGGGACGCTCGATCTACTACTACGTCGAGGCGCATAACGCCGCGGGTGAGCGGGTCCAGGGCCACGGCACGGCGCTGAGCCCAAACATCATCACGGTGCGTCAGGTCGCCGGCCCTGGCCCCGGTCCGGGACCGGGACCAGGGCGTCCATCCGCGCCGCAGAGCAAGGTCTTCAGCATCGGCCTGATGGTCGGGGCCGGGCTGGGGATCGTCAACGGCGGCGAGAGCGAGCACGCGCATCCGCAGCTCGCGGGGACCGCGAGGCCGGTGGACATCAACCCGGGGGGCGCGCTGGCGCCGTTCCACGCTGCGCCGGAGCTCAGCTACCACCTGAACAGGGACTGGCACATCTGCGTGCTCGGGAGGATCCAGCTGGTCAACGCCGTCGACGAGGGGAACAAGATCAGCCTGCTGGGTGAAGCCCGGGCCAAGCGTTTCTTCGGGGACGGGGACTTCCGTTTCTACATGGCGTTCGGTGCCGGCGCCGGCCAGATACGCCACCGAATCCCGCTCGGTGACTACGACGGGCACGCCGGGACGCCAAACGATCTGGTCGACACGAGGGTGGCCGGGATCGGTGCGTTCGGTCTCGGGGGGGGCTTCAGCTACATGTTCTCGAGCTACGTCGGGCTGGCGCTCGAGGTGAACGGGTTGATCATGGTTCCTGACTTCGCCGCGAACCTGGACGTCAACTCCGGGCTCGTTCTCAGCTTCTGATCGCTCTCGAGAGGTGAGCGGCGGCGTGGGCGGGCGGGCAGATCAAAGCAGACGGTACCCGCGTCAGGTGAGGCACTAGCGTGAGCGACGACATCAAGAAAACGCCGAGCACACCCCCGCCACCGCCGGTGCCGCAGCGTCGGCACCAGAGCACGCCGCCGCCGTTGCCCCCGGCGGCTCGCCCGCGTCGTGCAGCGCCTCGCTCGCGCCCCAGAGACGAGGCGCGATCGGCGCTGGAGCCACCGCAGAGCGGGGAAGAGGAGATCGAGGATCCCACGGTCCAGTTCCGACCAGAGATGGAGATCGCGCCCGGCGGAGCCCCGGAGACCCGTCGCCTGCCGCGGGCCGCTCGACAGGAGGTCGGGGCCCTGGCCGAGGTGGACGAGCTGATCACGAGCCTCCAGGGCTCGATGCAGCAGGAGCTCGAGCGCGTGGAGCAAGACAACCACCGCGCCCGCGCCATCCTCCACTTCGAGCTTGGACACCTGCAGGAGCTGGTGTTCCGCGAGTCAGAGAAGGCGCTCCAGCTCTACGAGGAAGCCTTCGCCGTCGACCCCGGTTTTGTCCCGGCGATCCGCGCGCTACGTCGACGCTACCGTCAGGACAAGCGCTGGAAGGAGACGCTGAAGGCGCTCGAGGCCGAGTCGGCGGTGACCGCCGACGAGGAGGAGCGCTCCAACCTCCTCGTCGAGATGGGCGAGCTGCTGGTCAGCCGCTTCTCGGACACAGAGGCAGCGATCAAGTGCCTCAAGGCGGCGACGCGGCTGGTGCCCAGTCAGCGCCGGGCCGCGGAGCTGCTGAGGGACATCTACACGCGCCTCGAGCAGTGGGACGACCTGCTCGAGGTCCTCCGTGGGATCGCCAACGTCACCGCCGATGCGGTCGAGCGCGCGCGCCTGCTGTCGGAGATGGCCGCCGTATGCGAGTACCACCTGGGGCGGGCGACGGAGGCCGAGGACCTTTACACCCAGGCCCTGGACCTGGACCCGAGCAGCGAGGGCGCCACCGTCGCGCTCCGTCGGCTCTACCTGGCCCACGGGCGCTGGAAGGACCTGCGTGACCTGTTGGCCCAGGAGGCCGGCCGGGATCACGAGCCCGACGAGCGGTTCGCGGACCTCTATCGAGCGGCCCGGATCTCTGAGATCCACCTGCAGGACGACCTGCAGGCCGCGTCGTTGCTGGAGACGGCCGCGGCCCTCCGCCCTGGTGACCCGCTGCCCCTCCAGGCGCTCACCGCGATCTACCAGCGTACCGGACGCCACGAGGACCAGGCTGCCGCCCTCGCCCGGCAGCTACGACTGGTGCGGGACCCTCACGAGCGGGCCGCGCTGTGCTACCGCCTCGGCCGCGTCCAGGAGGACTGGCTCGACCGTCCGGAAGATGCGTTGCGCAGCTACCGCGACGCGCTCAAGGAGCAGCCGGGGCACGAGGCCTCGTTGCGCGCGCTGGCCAGTCTGTACGAGACGTTCGAGCGGTGGGAGGACCTGCTGGACCTCGAGCTACTGCGCGCCGAGCGTTCCCGCGACGTCGCTCGACGTGCCGACGGGTACGTCCGCGCCGCGCGGATCTCGGAGTGGCAGGTCCACGACCTGCGGCGCGCGGTGGACCTCTACGATCGCGCCTACGGCATGGTCGCCGGCCTGCCCGAGGCGTTCAGGGCGCTGGAGCGGATCTACCGCGGGTCCGAGCGCTGGGAGCCGCTGGCAGAGCTCTACGAGCGCGAGGCCGACGCGACCAAGGACAGCGCGCTGGCCGTCAGCCTGCTGCGGGCGGCGGGGCGCCTGCACGAGCAGTCCCTGGGAAACCGGGAACGGGCGATCAAGACGCTCGAGCGTCTGCTCGAGCGGTGTCCGGACGACCGGGAGACCGTGATTCACCTCAGTCGCCTTTACGAGGAGTCGGGGCGCGTGGATGATCTGCGCCGGCTGCTCGAGAAATGGGCCGCGGCCACCGAGGACGAGCAGCTGCAGACGGAGCTGCGCCGGCGGGTGGGGGAGCTTCTCGAGGGACCCCTGCGGCGCACCGAGCAGGCGGTGGATGTTTACCGCGGGATCCTCGAGCGCGTCCCCGCCGATCGGCCGACCATGGAGCGTCTCAAGGCGATCTTCGAGCGCTCGGGCCGCTGGACCGACCTGGTGGACCTGCTCCGCGCGGAGCAGCGCGCGGTGGGGGACCGCTCAGAAGCGGCGCCGCTGTTGCTCCAGATCGGCCAGATCTGCAGGGACAAGCTGGGCGACGTCGAGGCGGCGCAGGCCGCCTTCAAGGAGGCCTTCGACGCGGACCAGGGCAACACCCCGGCGCTGCAGGCCCTGATGGAGCTGCTGGAGGAGCAGGGGCTTTGGGAGCGGCTGGTGAAGCTGCTGGGCGCGCTTGCCGAACGGACCAAGGAGCCCGTCCGGGCCGCGGCCGTGCTCTGCGCCGCGGCCGAGGTCTGCGAGGAGCGGCTGCGGGAGGCGTCGCGTGCGGAGGAGTTCTACACGCGGGCGCTGGAGCTGGACCCGGGCAACGGCCCCGCGCGTCACGGGCTGGAGCGCCTGTACCAGGCATCGGGGGACCGCGCGGCCCTGGAGGCGCACTACCTGCGGGAGGCCGAGGGGACCACGAACCCGACGCTCAGGCTCCGGGCGTACCTGCGGCTTGGTGCGCTGTTTAGCGGTATCGGCAACGATCCGGTGGGCGCGGCGGCGGCCTACGAGTCAGCGCTGCGGGTGGTGGAGGATCAGCCGGATGCGATGCGCTCACTCGCCGCGATTCACCGCCAGACGATGAGCTGGGATCGCCTGGCCGCGGTGCTGGCCCGGGTCGCCGGAACCTCCGCCGAGCCGTTGGCGGCGGTCTCGGCGCTAAAGGAGTGGGCGGCCATCGTCGAACGGCACCTCTCGGAGCAGTGGGATCCCGCGCCGATCTACGAGCGGATCCTCGATGGTCTGCCCTTCGACCGTCAGGCCCTGTTTGCCCTTGACGGAATCGCCTACGCCCGCGGCGCGGCTGAGGTCCTCGCCTCGCTTGCCCGTCGCCAGGTCCAGGCCGGTGGCGACCCCGATCTGATCGCCTCACTCTGTACCCGGGCGGCGGTCCTCGACCTGGTCCGCGGGGAGGTGCAACAGGCGGCGGAGGTGCTCAGACGGGGGCTGCAGAACCAGCCGGACTACCTGCCCGCCGTCCAGCTCCTGCGCCAGCTCGACGAGACGCTGGAGGAGTGGGGCGAGGCCGCGGAGCTCATGCTCCGGGAGGGCGACCTGCTCTCCAGCCCCGAGCTGGCGCGGGCCGCCCTCGTGCGGGCGGGCAACATCCTGCTCGACCGATTTGGCGACGTCGCCCGTGCCCGGGGCGCCTTCGAGCGGGTCTTCACCGAGGATCCGACCAACGCCGCCGCCTTTGGACGGCTCGCCGCCATCCTCTCCGCGAGCCAGGAGTGGAACGCGCTGGTGGCGGCCTATCGCCGCCGGATGGAGACGATGGATCCACCGTCGAGGATTCCGCTCCAGCTCGAGCTGGCGTCCCTCTATCGGGACAGCTTGCGAGACACCGGCGCGGCCATCGATGTTCTTCGAGACCTGCTCGAAGTGGACGACAGCCACCGGAGGGGGCTGACCGAGATCGCCGAGCTCTGTGTCATGCAGGGCCGGTGGCGTGAGGCGGAGGGGTACCTCGATCGACTGGCGCGGGCGTGCCGCAACGAGGACGCTCCCGCTGCGCGGACGGCGCTGCTGCAGCGGGCGCAGGTGCTCGAGGAGCAGCTGGGCGACGAGGAGCAGGGCCTACGGGTCCTTCAGGCCCTCCTCGTTGATCACCCAGGGGACGAGGAGGCCCTCGCTCGCTGCCTGCAGGTTCACCAGCGTCGCGGAGACTGGGAACAGGCGGTGGAGGTGCTCGAGGAGCTCGCCCGCTCCGGCCCGGCGGCCCGGCGCATCAACAACCTGGTCAACCTGGCCGAGCTCAACTCGCGGACGGTGCACGACGAGAGCAAGGCCGGCTTTGCCCTGACCCGGGCGGCCAAGATCTGCGTCGAGTCCGGGGAGGGCGTGGACCGGATCACCGACTACTTCGAGCGGCGCGGCGACTTCGAGGGGCTGGTCAGGTTGTTCGGCGAGGCCCTGGAGGAGCTGCCCCCCGAAGGGAGCCCGGGCTCGGTCAACGTACGCCTGGCCCGGGCTCGGATCCTCGCCGGGCGGCTGCTCCAGCCCACGGAGGCGGAGCTCGAGATCCGGCGGGCCCTGCAGAGCGAGCCGAGCTCGATCCCTGCGCGGCTGGAGCTCGCCGGTCTGCACCTCTGGGGCGACAACCTCGGCGAGGCGACCAGCGAGTACATGCGGATCCTGGAGCAGGACCCGTTCTCCACCGAGGCCTACCGCGGACTCTATCGGGTCTACGATCGCCGCGGTGACATGGAGCGCGCCGCGGGGGCGGCGCAGGCCGTTGCCGCCGTCGCGGGCAAGGACGTGCCGGAGCGAAAGATCGCCGCGCAGGCCACGGCGCCGATGGAGGCCGCGCTCTCCTCCGCGGTGGCCACTCCCCTCGGTGTCCACGACTACTGGAACCTCCTCGCTCACCCTGACGAGCCGCAGCTCGCCCGGGAGTTGCTCTACCTCGTCGCCGACTTCATCCCGGCGGTGGTGCCGCACGAGGTTGAGGCGGCGAGCGGGGGGCTGATCCCGCTGTCGCCCGACGACTCGCTCGCCGGCCGTTGCGGTCAGCTGGGACAGGTGATGGGCGTGGAGCGCATCGAGGTCTGTCTCGGACGCAACCGGGTGGATGGGGTGGCCGCGTTGCCCGGGACGCCTCCCCGTCTGGTGGTCGACGAGTCCTTCGCCCAGCGATCCTCCGCCGGCGAGTTTCGGTTCGCCGTGGGGCGGGCGCTGGCCGACGTGCTCGCCAGGACGCTCTACCTCCACGCGTTGCAGGCCCGGACCGTCGAGCTGCTCCTCGCCGCGGTGGCCACCCTGTTCGAGCGCAGCTACGGCGAGTACCTGAATCAGGCACGCGACGTCGAGGAGCTGACGCGGGCGCTCGGTCGGGCGATACCGCGCAAGGTGCGCAAGATGCTGGAGGAGCCCGGCAGGGCGTACGCGGCGGCGCAGCCCGTGATTTTCAAGACCTGGTACGCCGCTTCCCAGCGCAGCGCGGAGCGCGCCGGGCTGCTGCTGTCGGGTGACGTCGAGGCCGCCCTCAACGTGCTCCGTCGCGAGAAAGCGAGCCGGGCAGTACAGGCCGAGCTGCTACGTTTCACCGTAGGACCGCACCTTTACGAGGCGCGGCGTAGGCTCGGGCTTTCGATCTGACCGTGAATCCATTTCGGGATTGGCAGGCGGGAGGATTCTGGGCACATTTGTCGTTGAGCATTTGCAGCAACCGATGTTGATCGAGACATGAAGACCCCTGGAGAGGAAGAGATACTGGTCGTCGCGGAGGACCAGGCTCGCGCCGAGGTTCTCTGTGAGCAGCTCGCGTTCCTCGAACGTCCCGTGCGCGTGGCGGACCCCAACGATGGGTTCGAGCGCTGTGGCCTCCTGGTCTGGCAGGGCGATCCGGACCGCGGCGGGCCGGGGGAGCACATCGACCGGCTGCCTGGCGGCGCGCGCGTGGTCCTGGTCTTGCCGCGGCTCAATCCCCGGTGGATCGCGCACTACTTGCGTCATCCCCAGGTCGGCGTCTTCCTGGCGGAGCCGCTGGGGAAGGACGACATCGATCCCCTGCTCGCCCGCATCGTCGGCGGTGCCATCGCGGACCTCGACCACTTGCTCCCGGCGGGCTGTGCAGTCCAGAGCCACAAGGTCTCGAGCTACGAGGATCGGTGTGAGGTGCTCGATCTGGTCATCGAGCACGCCAAGGCGAACAAGCTCAGGGGCAAGCTTCGGCGCTCGGCAGAGCTGGTGACCGAGGAGTTGCTGATGAACGCGATGTACCACGCGCCGGTCGACGAGAACGGCGTGCGGGAGTTCGCGGATGTCGACCCGCGCAGCCGGATTGCCTCGAAGACCCCGCGTCCAGTGGACGTACGATTCGCGGTTCACGACGGCGCGGTTTTCGTCGCCGTGCGCGACAACTATGGCTCCTTTCTGCGCGAGGATCTGGCGAAGTACCTGCTGCGGGGCGCGGCCAAGGAGCAGATCGACGACAAGCGGTCGGGAGCCGGTCTCGGGCTGTTCCAGATCACCTCGACGGCGACCCGGTTCTTCATCAACATCGCACCGGGCAAGCACACCGACTTTGTCTGCGTCGTGGATCCGCCCGAGGGCAGACGCAGCTCCTCCCTCCGCGTGATGACGGTGGTGAGCGGGCCCAGGTCGGCGGCGAAGCAGCGCACCTCGATGAACCTGTCGAAGGTGCTGGCCGAGCTGCGCGAGCTCATGGACGAGGCGGCCGCCTCGGGGGGGGTGGGCGATCCGCCGGGTCAGGACACCGTCGTCGACTGGCCGGTGAGCCGCGTCCCTGCCCGCCCGACGATGGTGGACTGGCCCCCCACGCCGGATGAGCTCGAAGAGGACGGCGCGGCGGCGGCCGAGGAGCCGGTGGCGGTGGCGGTGGAGATCACCGCCGAGTTGCCCGACGAGTCGATGTGGCGGTCCCGCAAGCCGGCGGACACGGCCAGCGGCGAGGGGCCGAGCAACGACGAGCCACCCGAGGAGGAGGACACCGATCCCGAGGGCCGGTTGACGCCCCGTCTCGGCGATGCGGACCAGGTGCTGGTTGCCGAGGCAAGTCTGCCCCCGGAGCCCGCCGCGGGGCCGGTGCCGGTGGAGCCGGAGGCCGAGGCCGAGCCGACCGTCGAGGTTCCACTTGAGCCGGAACCGGAGGTTGAGGCGGCGTCGGAGCCCGGGGCCGCGGAGCCGGCGGCGGCCGAGCCCGTGGCGGTGGCCGAGTCCGGGGTGACGGCGGAGCCCGGGCCGGACCGTATCGCGGCGCTCTGGGACACACCGAGCCGCGGCAGGCCGAGACATGGTGACAAGCCGGCCATCGCCGAACTCTTCACCGCGCACGCCACGAAGGGCAAGGAACGGGGCGTGGATGTCTTCGCCCGATACTCGACACAAAGACGCGGCGCGGCCGGCGCCGCCGATCGGGGCGGGGCGCCCGGTTCCGAAGATGCCGGGGCCACGGAGCCGCCCGGAGGCGACGGCGAAGGCTCGCCCGAGGACTGACGCCCCCTCGATCCGCGCGCCCGACGAGACGGGCCCGCGCCGTTTGGCTTGCCCGCCACCACGGTGAGTGGTGTAAACTCCGACCCAACATACCGAGGAGGAACAGGGCTATGGCGACGGCGCTGGACCGGGGCGAGCTGATGCGAGCATTCGAGCAACTGCATCAGCAACTGGCCGCTGACCCGATCTTTGCCGACGGGGACGAGGGGAGCGTGGAGACCATGAGGGAGCGGCTGCAGAGCGCCCCCTCCTCCTATGAGGAGCTTCTGGGCGTGACGCTGGCTGACGGCGGGGCTCATCTCTATGGCGGCTTGCGCGTCGTGGCGAGCGTGTTCCGCGCGAGGAGCCTGCGGCAAGCACTGCACGAGGGGGCCATGGTCGTCGACCGAGAGGAGGTTCTGTTTCTCGCCTCTCACCTGCGCATCCGGGGCGACCTGCTGCTTGGCGACCGCGCGTCGGTTCTCGTCGCCGGGGACCTTGTCATCGACGGCAACTTCATCGGTGCCGAGTGGGACAACTCGGTCCTCGGCGTGGGCGGGGCGTTGACAGTGGGCAACCTGATGACCCGGGGCGATCTGCTGGTGGCGGACCGGATCACGGTGAAGGACGTGGCCTATCTCCACGGCGACCGGGTGGCCCGGGCGCCCGCGGTCCGCGCCCGGGTGCTGATCGAGAACGACCGGGCCAACCTGTTCGGCGCCGTCGAGGCCAAGGAGCGAGTCGCCGACGTGATCGCCGACGAGTCACCGACCCTGGCACGGGTCTGCGCCCTCGTCAGCATGAAGCAACCGCCGGACACGGCGGACGGGTTCGAGGACCGGTTGCGCCGGCGGTTCGTGGCGAAGATCCCGCCCTGATACCCGGCGCGACGTGGACATCCCCCTCGTGCTCGACCAGGTGAAGACGCGAAGGTCACCGGGCCCCGCAAGGTGCACCCCGAGCGGACCTACTTCACATGTCCGTTTTCGCCACGAGAGAGCCGAGCTGCCGGCGGTCAAGGCCTACTGCGACTGGAGCAAGGCGCACCGGGACTGACCGCCCGGCCGCCGCTGACCTGTTGACGGCCGGCGGCGAAGGCGTGGAATATCTCTGTTCGGGCCTTTGCGAGGTGGACCATGAGAGACGAGGAATGGGTGGAGATCTCCGAGCGGCTGGGTCGGCGGATCACCGAGCTGGGGCTGACTCTCGAGCAGATGGGACCGGACGGCGCGGCCGACTTCGAGCTCGGTGAGGAGGGAGAGATCGTGCTGTTCCTCGGCTTCGAGGAGCACATCTGTGGCGACGCCAACGAGGCGCAGGGGACGCTGGCGGAGTGGGCCGACGAGATGGGCGCCGACCCGTCCCGCCCGGGGGCGATCGTCGAGTTCGTCGAGCGGTTGGTGGAGCAACTCGAGGGCGTGGGGCCGGGTGGCCGGTACCACGCGTTCTTTGACCTCGACCTGCCGCCGCTCCTCGAACGCCACGGGCTCCAGGAGCTCGATCCGGAGACCTTCGACGTCGACGACGAGACCGTGCTCTGCCTGGTCGAGGACGGCAACGGCGCCTGTTGGGTCGTTTTCCTCGACGACGACAACGAGGTGGGCTACGACGCCGCGGAGCCGGGAGCGGAGGAGCCCTGATTCGCCCCGCCACCTCTCACTGCATCAGCCAGAAGTGGAACGGGGTGTAGGGCGTCCGCGCCCGCAGGGTGATCCTGATCCGCTCGGCGTCGATCGTCTTGGCGGGGATCAGCAGGGGGACCTCCGAGAAGCTGGCGAGGGCGCCGGGCTGCGACCTCCAGCGCCCGAGCGACCGGCCGGAGACGGAGACATCCACGTCGATGGGGGCCGCGCCGAACAGCCGCACGAGCAGGATCGCCGGCCGCCCGGGATGACAGCGCAGGACGAAGGCCTCGCCGGCGCGCACCTCGCGGCCGCCATCGATCATCGCCTGTCGCCCTCCGCCGACCAGCTGCTGGCGCACCACCTCGCTTCCGCGGTCCTGGTCGAGGATCTCGTGATCGTGGGCCGCCTCGCTGCGCCGGTCGACGACATCGAGCATGTCGACGACCTTCGGGGGAGCGCCGGCGGCCGGGGGGGGAGGGCGGTTTGCGTCGAGCACCCGGTCCCAGCGGAGGCGCCAGACCACCTTGGCGTCGTTGGCGACGATCGTGCGTTGCTTCAGCGGGAAGCGCTTGACCTCCTTGAACAGCAGCAGGTGGTGCAACTCCGGGATCCACTCGGGGTAGGCGACCATGTAGCTCGGCCGGGCGGAGAGCGACTCCAGCGCCTCCCACACCGCGGCTGTCTGCTCGCGGGGCGTCTGCAGGCGCTGGCCGTAGAACGCGTTGTGGACGAGCCCGACGATGTCGTAGGTGTAGCGGCCCGTGAGGTAGGGGATCGCTCCGGCGTCGTTGACGGCGATCCGCGCCCCGGGCGGCGTGTGCTTCTCGATCCACTTTGCGACCCTGAAGTGCTGCCAAGCCAGGTCACGACAGTTGTCGCCGAAGCGCGCGGCCCAGGCCCGGGTCTGGGGCAGGGTGAACGCGACGATCATGGCGGCGACCACCACCGTCCCCTGGGCGAGCTTGCCCAGTCGGTCGGCCAGGGCCCCCAGCGCCCACCAGATGGCGACCACGGTCAGCCCCCAGTAGGGCAGGTAGTATCGGTCATGGTGGTCCCGGCGCGCGAGGAAGAAGGCGTAGAACAGGGTAAGCAGGAGCAGCCAGCCCAGGACAAGGGCCCCGGGCCCGGGGCGGCGGAGCCGCCCGGACGCCGTCCAGAACGCCAGCCCGGCCAGGGCGAGCGTCGTCGTCAACGGCTCCAGGACCCGCGGCCACTTCTCGAGCAGGATCTGGACCGTCATCGGCAGCCAGTTGAACGTGGTGGAGAGGTAGCGCCCGGGGTCGCCGGAGATGTGTTGCAGATGGGACTTCACGGCGGCGTTCGTGGCGACGCGGCCGGTGAGCGCGAGGTAGAGCAGGACCAGGGCGACCCCGGCGCCGAGGGGAATGAACAGCCGACGGCCCTCCAGGAGCCGACGGAGCGGCGACTCCGCGGCGCTGCTGCCCACGTGCCGCCAGAGCAGCCAGATCGAGAGCCCCCCGGCCATGACCATCCCCTCGGGTCGGGTCAGCGCCAGCAGCGCCCCGAGGACCAGCAACCGACGCGGCACAGGGGCGTCGGTTTCCTGCTGGGCATCGAGGCGCAGCACCTCGTGGAGCGTGAGCAGGATCAGTGTGCTGAACAGCGCGACCTCCATCTGGCTGTAAACGCCCCAGAGGAGCGGGCCGTTGAGGAGGAAGGCGCACTGGGCGGTGTAGGCCAGCGAGCGGCGGCGAGTCAGACGGACGACCATGGAGAAGATGGCCAGGCCTGCCAGCAGGTGCAGGCCGCCGTTGACCAGCCAGGCCCAACCAAGGAGCTTGAGGCCGCGGAACCCGATCAGCCAGCCCGGCGCCAGCAAGACGAGGTAGAGCGGGCTGGACGCTCCGGTTGTCAGGGAGTCGCCGTCGTTGAACTGCAAGGGCCGCCCCCGCGCCAGCTGCCGCGCGTACTGGAAGTGGATGAAGGTGTCGTCGAGCGGGGCCGAGAGCCAGACGCCCGCGCGCTGTCTGGTGTACGCCAGGGACAGCGTGGCCGTTGCCAGCACGAGGAGCGCGGCCAGCACGACAGGCCCCCTGCCCACTCGAGTCGACGCGCCCATCGCCACGCATCATGGCGTGGAGGGGTCGAGAAATCCACAAGAATTGGGGTCCCCGGGCGGACTCGGGCCGCCCGGAGCAGAACAACGACGCGAAACGCGCTCCGCGTGTGTAGATCCGAACCGCCAAGCGGCGCTATGATCAGTTGAGCCTCAGGAGGCGCGAATGCGCGGCAAACGATGTCTCTCTCTGGTCTGGGTTCTGTGCCTGGCGTTGCTCCCCACCTGCACCTGCGACGACGGGACCGTCGGCCTGGAGGATGGGACCGTCAAGGACGGGCTGCCCATCGTTGATGCCAGCCAAAACAAGTGCCCGGGCGGCACCGACAAGGACGACGACGGCTTCGGCAAGGGGTGCGCCAACGGCGACGACTGCAACGACGCCGACAACACGGTCTACCCGGGCGCCACCGAGACCTGCGACGGCAAGGACAATGACTGCGACAACCAGGTGGACGAGGGGGTGAAGAACAAGTGCGGAACCTGCGACCCCGGCTGCACCCAGCTGGGCGCGGCGCCCTTCGAGATAGACCCGGCCAAGGACCCGGCCGTCAAGGACGCCAACGGCGTCGGCCTCGACGGCAACGGCGACCTGGTGCTGGACAAGACGAAGAAGAACTTCAACTACATGTGGATCGCGAACACGTTCGACGTGCTCGGCGCCGCGGGCGGCTGCCTCTACGCCAACGACGCGTCCTACGATCCGACGAAGGCCTGGTGCCGCGGTACGGTGAGTAAGATCGACACGAAGAACCTGAAGGAGGTGGCGCGCTACTTCTCGGTGACCTGCACGACGAAGACCGGAGCCACGGGCTGCGAGGACCTCCACGGCAAGCCGCTCACGTTGCAGTTCCCGCACGCCCCGTCCCGGACGGCGGTGGACTACAACTTCGACGTCTGGGTCGCCAATCGTGGCTTCGCCGGCCAGGCCTCGGCGACCAAGATCGCCAACGAGACATCCGACTGCGTCGACCGGAACAAGAACGGGGTGATCGACACCTCGGCGGACCACAGCGGAGACGGCAAGATCGAGGTGGACTGCGACGGCGACGGCGTGCCGGACGACGGCTCGACCACGTGCTCCGGCGCCTACGCCGGCCAGAAACCGGAGTTCCTCGGCTACGACGACGAGTGCGTGCTGCACACGGTGAGCTACAGCGACTCCGGCGACATCGGCCGATCCATCTGCCTCGACCCGGGCATCGACACCGGGGCCTCCAACGCCTGGGTCGGCACGTACAGCCACACCTCCGGCGGCAAGACCGTCAACCGCTTCTTCAAGATCGACGGCAAGACGGGGGTCCTCTCCGGTCCCTACGACGTCACGGCGGGGCACCACTCTTACGGCTGCGTCGTGGACTCCAAGCGCATCCTCTGGTCGACAGACCTGGGTGGAAACCTGACCTACCTCAACACCGTGAACCCGACCCAGGTCGGCCCGCTGCTCAAGCCGTCCTGGGGCACGCCGGCCTTCTACGGCATCAGCCTCGACGGCAACGACGACATCTGGCTCGGTGGCTGGGACAGCGGCCAGGTCTACCGCTACCGGCCCAAACGGACGAGCTTCACCGACCTGGCGCTGGGCACATGGACCGGGGTGCAACACCCGACGCTCTTCACCCACACCCGGGGGATCGCCGCCGACGACCGCGGCAAGGTCTGGGTCGCGGTGAACAACGGCTACATCTGGCGCGTGGACCAGAATGTCACCGACGGGCTCCACGACGAGACGGCGAGCACCGACTACTGGCCGACCAAGGGCACCACGGTGATCGGGGCGGGCGTCGACTTCGACGGCAACGTCTGGGGCATAAGCTACGGGGGGGCCGTGGCCTCGCGCCTCGACGTGGACAGCCTGGGCGACGTGATCCAGCCACCCACGGCTCAGACCAAGACCGTGGACGTCGGGAAGAACCCTTACACCTATAGCGACTTCACCGGCTATGGCCTGCAGAACTTCACGCGGCCCCAGGGGCGGTACGTGTATCAGCTCGAGCCCTGCCCGACCGGGGTGAAGGCCAAGTGGACGCAGGTGAGCTGGACCGCGACCGTGCCCGCCAACACGAGCGTGGAGCTGCGGGTCCGCTCGGGCGACGTCGAGACCAACATGGGGAGCTGGGTCGGGCCGTTCCAGAGCTCGCCGGCTCAGATCGGTCCGGGCGCGGCGATGCCGGTCTCCCCCAACCCGGCGATGATCCTCGAGGTGGAGTTTATCCTGAAGTCTCAGAGCAAGCTGGACACGCCGATCCTGCACGACTTCGACGTGGCCTACGACTGCACCGAGACCCCGGGCTAGCTTCTCCTAGCTTCTCCTAGAGCATCCGGAGCACGAGGGGGGCGGCGTGCTCGCCGGAGAGCAGCAGGCCCCGGCGCACGCGGTCGGCGCGGTAGGGGGAGCCGCCGCCGCGCTCGTTCTCTGACATGACCCGTCGCCCGGCGACCACCAACTCGTCGATGTTCTCGATGACGCGGCCGCCGGCCGGCGCGACGATCTCGATCTCGCTGCCATCGAGGACCTCGGCGAGCCGACCCTGGTCCACGATCTCCTCCAGGGTGATGGTCCCGTCGCTGTTCCGGCTGGTCCAGCGCCCGAGCTCCTCCCCGACTCCGGCGGGCAGCGCGAGGGGCTGGGACCCGGCGCCGCGGTAACGGTCCACGAGCAAGACCCACGCGCCCGGATCGACCACCACGGGCGGACCGTCCTGCTCGAGCACGAAGGGGCGCCCGGCCAGCAAACGGGCCGCGGTGTCCCCGCGAGCGAGCCAGCGGTCGGCGAGGACAGGCGCCCCGCCGGCCCGGACGCGCCCGTGAAGGCGGAGCGGCGACGTCATCTCCCCGGGGGCGGCGGACTGGCAGAGCTCGGCGAGCTCAGCGGGGGCCTGGGCGCGGAGCGAGGAGAGCCCGAGCGGCCCGAGAGCGCCGTCGAGATCGGTGTCCAGGCCGAGCGCCGGGGCCACCTTGCGTGTTGAGCGCGGCCCGACGAAGGGGAAGAGCAGGATCATGATCGCGAGGAGAAGGAAGAACAGAACCACCAGCCCAACGAACCCCACGGTGATCCAGTCGCCGTCCGGTCGGTTGAACAGGTAGAACACGAGCCGTGCGGCGACGAGCAGGGGGGCGATGTACAGAGCGACGACCAGCGGGCGTATCAGGCGCTTCAACCCCTCGAACACGCTGGCCAGACCCTGGGGCTCCCAGTCGACGTAGGGCGTGGGCGCGGGGACCTCCCCGTGCTCCAGCGGCCGGCCGGCAACGCTCGAGACCCAGTGGCCGCCGTCGCGGCGAAACAGGGCCACCTGCACCCGATCAGGCTCTGTCATGGAGAGGTCAGCCTCTCCGGCATCCGCTGATCTGTCAAGCGGGCTCGGGTCCGGCGTTGCCATGGACGAGGCGGTGACCTACGATGGGGCATGGTCGGGCTGGCCAAGATCCTCGGCTGCGTCATCGTCACCACCCTCGGGCTGGCTTTGTTCACCCACTACGAGGCAGGGCAGTCGGTGACCCATGTCCTGGGCTACCCGGTGGTGGCGGTGGCCCAGAAGAGCCCGACGGGCCTCATCGCCATCGGGCAGGTCAACGCCCGTGGGATCATCGTCCTGGGGCAGATGGGATTCGGGCTGGTGACGGTGGCCCAGGGGGGCGTGGGGCTGCTGTTCGGCGTGGGGCAGCTGATGGGCAGCCTTGTGGCCATCGCCCAGGTCGGGATCGGGCTGTTCTTCTTCCTCGGCCAGCTGGGTTTCGGGGCGAGTGGCATCGGCCAGGTCGCCGGTATCAACCGCGGCGGGAGCTACTTCAAGGAGATGAGCGCCGAGTTCAGCGAGTTGCTCAGCCTGCGCCGATCGTCGCGGGCGGGGCCGCCCGGGGCAAGGAGAGGCTGAAGGTGGTCCCCTGACCCGCAGCGCTGCGCACCTCCACCCTGCCGTCGTGCTCCTGGACGATGCGGAAGACGGTGGCCAGCCCCAGACCGGTCCCCTTCGCCTTTGTCGTGAAGAACGGCTCGAAGATCTGGTCCAGCTTGTCCTCGGGGATGCCCGCGGCCCGGTCGGAGACCTCGATCAGGATGTCGCCGTTGCGCGACGCGACCCGAATATCGATGCGCTCCTTCTCTCCGGCCTCCGAGGCGTTCAGCACCAGGTTCCACAGCGCCGCGCGGAGCTGATCGTGGTCCGCCCTGACCCACAGGCCGGACTCCTCCACCGTCACGGTGAGGGGCGGCAACGCCTCGCCCGTCGGTAGCTCGGTCATCCCCTCGACCAGCACATGGATCGTGCGCCCGAGATCGAGGAGCTCCAGCGTCGAGGGGCGGGGTCTCGCGTACTCCAGGAAGCTCGTGATCAGCTGGTTGAGGCGCTCGACCTCTCGCATCACGATGGCCATCAGCCGGCGGTTGTCGTCCTCCAGGTCGTCCTCGGCCTGGAGCAGCTCGAGCGAGCCCGAGATCGAGGCCAGCGGGTTGCGGATCTCGTGCGCGATGGCGGCGGCCATCCTTCCCAGCGAGGCCATCCGCTCCGAGCGCTTCACCGCGCGCTCCATCTCGCGGATCGAGGTCAGGTCCTGGAAGTTGATGATGCTGCCCCGGACGCGGTTGAGGTGGTCGGTGAGGGGCGAGGCCGAGACGCCCAGGAGCTGTGACCGGGAGCCGCGCCGGATGGTGACCTCCGATCGCGTCATCCCGTCCCGGTCGTCGATGATCTCGGCGAGCTCGGGGCAAAGATCGACGAGCGCGCGCCCGGTGGCCCGGCTGCCAGCGGGCAGGCCGAGGAGCTCGTTGGCCGCGCGGTTGATGGAGAGGATGCGTCCCTCGTCGCTCACCGTGATCAGGCCGCTGGTCAGGCAGCGGACGATGTCGACGTTGAGCGCGGCGAGGTCGTCGATGTGCGCCTGCTGGACCTCCACCCGCTCGGCCGCGGAGCGCAGCTGCTCGGCCAGGTAGCCGGAGAGCACCGCCATCGCCACCATCGCGCTGCCGTTGATCAGCAGGGAGCGACCGAGGGCGCCGGGCGGCACCTCCGAGGGGAGCTGGACCTGTCCGGGGAGAGGTGGCAGCCAGCCCTGGTGGCCCATCAGCACGACGAGGGCGAGAACGACGACGCCGGCGGCGGCGGTGACCATGGCCCCTCGCCGCTCGACGACCACGGAGGCGGCGATGGGGGTGAGCAGGAAGAAGAGCACGAAGGCGCTCTCGGCGCCGCCGGTGAAGTGGACCAGCGTGGCGCTGGTGACCAGGTCCAGAACGAGCTGGGCGATGGCCAGCGGACGGAGGTTGGCCAGGTAGCGCAGCAGGATGGCGTAGAAGATGTTCAGCAGGTAGATCGCGCTGATGAAGACGAAGAGGAGCGTGACGTAGGGGCCACCGAGCTCCTCCGGCGTGCCCCAGGCCAGGTTCATGGCGACGGTCCCGCCGAGGATCAGGGTGAACAGGACCACCCGCACCAGCATGATGTAGGCCAGCCTGCGGGCGACGAGGCGGTGGGGGTCGGCTCGTCTATCGGACGGGGAGTCGGACGGCATGGTCCGAGTCGTGCGCAGTGTTACGAGCGGATGTTGCCGGCGACCTGGAAGATCGGCATGTACATGGCGATCATCAGCACGCCGACGATCCCGCCGAGGACGACGATCATCAGCGGCTCCATCAGGCTCGTCAGCGCGGCGACCGCGGTGTCCACCTCGTCCTCGTAGAAGTCGGCGATCTTCTGCAGCATCTGGTCCATGGCGCCGGTCTGCTCGCCGACGCCGATCATCTGCACGACCATCGGCGGAAAGACGCGGGTCTGCATCAGCGGCGTGGCCACGTCGCGGCCCTCGGCCACCTGCTTGCGCACCTTGAGGATCGCCTCCTCGATGACGATGTTGCCGGCGGTCTTGGCCACGATGTCCATCGCGTCGAGGATCGGCACACCACTGGAGAGCAGGGTGCCGAAGGTGCGCGTGAAGCGGGCCACCGCCGACTTGCGCACGACCGGGCCGAGGATGGGCATCTTGAGGAACATGGTGTGGAAGAACTTCTTCCCGCGCCGTGTGCGGTGGAACGCGATGGTCAGCACGACGAGGCCGGTCATCAATCCGAAGATGATGGGCGCGTGCTCGACGAACCCGCGGCTGACGCTCAGCACGAGCTGGGTCAACCCGGGCAAGGAGCCCGCGCCCATGTCCGCGAACATGGCCTCGAAGGTCGGGATGACCTTCCAGAGCATGACGACGATCACGGCGACGGCGACGATGGCGACGGCGATGGGATAGACCATCGCCCCCTTGACCTTCGAGCGCAGCTTCATCAGCTTCTCGATGTAGGTCGCCAGCCGCAGCATGATGGAGTCCAGGATGCCGGCGACCTCGCCGGCGGCCACGAGGTTGGTGAACAGCTCGTCGAAGACCTTGGGGTGGCCGCGCAGCGCGTCCGAGAACGACGCGCCGCCCTCGACGCGGTTCTTCACGTCGGCGACGATCTTGCCGAAGTTCTTGTTGTCCGCCTGCTTGGCGAGGATGTCGAGGGCCTGGACCAGGGGCAGGCCGGCGTCGATCATCGTGGCGAACTGCCGCGTGAAGACGACGATGTCGCGCTGCTTGACCCCCGTGCCGATCTTGATGTTGATCTCACGCGAGCGGCGACGGACCTTGGTGACAGAGATGTTCTGCTGGCGCAGGGCCGCCACGAGGTCGGCGTCGTTGCGGGCCTCCATCGTGCCCTTCTTGGACTCACCCGTGCGGGTTCGCCCCTCCCAGACGAAGGTTGGCATGGTTACTCACCAACTCCTGAGTGTTTGGCAAACATGGTAGCGCAATCGCGGTCGAATCGCGAGTTTTGCTACCTGGTGGGCAGCCGGGCCACGACGGCGTCCAGGAGGCGGGCGCTGATGTTGACCCCGTAGATCCGGTCGAGCTCCCGGATACAGGTCGGGCTGGTGACGTTGATCTCGGTCAGGTGGTCGCCGATCACGTCCAGCCCGGCGAAGACCAGGCCCATCTCGCGCAGCCGCGGTCCCACCTGCTCGCAGATCCAGAGGTCCCGCTCGCTCAAGTCGACCCCCCGACCCACGCCGCCCACTGCCAGGTTTCCGCGGGTTTCCCCCTCGGGTGGAGTGCGGGCAAGCGCGTGGGGAAAGGGATCGCCATCCACGAGCAGGATCCGCTTGTCCCCTTCGCTGTGGATCTCGGGCAGGAAGCGCTGGGCCATGATGAATCGCCGGCCGTGGTCTGTGAGGGTTTCCAGGATGACGTTTGTGTTCCGCTCCCCCGGGGCGAGCCTGAACACCGATGTGCCCCCCATGCCATCCAGAGGCTTGACGACAATGTCCTCCTCCGACTCGAGAAAACCCTTTATGTCTAATGTTCTTCGCGAGACGAGGGTGGATGGAATGCACTGCGGGAAGTGGGTGATGAAGAGCTTTTCGTTTGCGTCCCGCAGCGAGCCGGGTCGATTGATCACCAGCGTCCCCTCCCGTTCGGCCAGCTCGAGCAGGTACGTGGTGTAGATGTACTCCATATCAAAAGGGGGGTCCTTGCGCATCAGCACCACGTCCAGCTCCCCAACAGGTGCCAGCCGCCTGTCCCCCAAGTCAAACCAATGGGTTGGGTTGTCCTCCACGCGGAGCGGGCGCATCCAGGCAAAGAGGCGGTCACCCCGCAGAAGCAGGTCCGGCTGCTCCATGTAGCGGAGCGTCCATCCACGGGCCTGGGCTTCCAGCAACATCGCGAGAGTGCTGTCTTTTTTCACCTTTATGGTGGCGATGGGGTCCATCACCACCCCCAATTGGACGGTGTCTCTCGCGGCCATCATGAGCTTCAATGAAGATGGTACCGGGGTGGGGTACGGTCAAGAACGGTCAGTATCGATTGGCCTGGTACCGGATGGTGTAGGCCATCAGGCCGATCTCCAGCATCGCACCGCCGCCGGGTGAAACGTCCTCCGATCCCCCATGTACAAGGGAGAAGAAGGGGCGGACGGCAATGAACAGGGAGAAGTTGCGCCGCTGGTTGTTGAGCTCCATGCCCACCCGGACGGGGATGTGGAAGGCGTAGCCGTCCTCCTTCAGCCCCTCTCCCTCGTCTTCCCATGACGCGTAGGAGACCCCGATGCCCGGCGCGGCGAACAGCTCCCAGCTGCTCTGCGGTGCCGTGGGGTGGAAGTTCAGGTAGACCTCGCCGGTGACAAAGAAATAGTCGTTCAGGTAGTTGGAGGCGGCGATGTTGACCACGGGGACGCTGAGGTCAAGCGACAGAGTGTCGCCGAGGAACACCTTCATCTCCAGGGTGGGCAGCAGATAGAAGGGCTGGTTCGGATCCACGTCGGGGAAGTTGTAGTCCATCCGGGTGTAGCCCGCGCCGGCGGCGGTTCCGATCCCAAAGGTGCGGTGCCCCACCGCATACTGGGCGCTGGCTCCGGTGGGGATCAGCAGAGCGGCGGCGGTGAGCAGCAAGATGCGTCGCATCGGATATCCTCCTGTCTATACTAGTGACCCATATTACCAACGATGTTGGTTTTTCTCCCTTGTGACACCTTCACCACCCTCGCGATGTGACCCGGATCAAACGGACGACGGTGGCAGGGACCTGGGCAGGTACGGTAGCAGGGGCGGGTGGGGGTGTGCTACAAGATTGTCGCCCGGGACATGACGCCGAAGACACTACATCCCGCCCTGCTCTGGGAGCCTCGCCAAAACAACTCGGTGGTCTGCAACCTCTGCGCCCACCGATGCGTGGTCCGACCCGGCAAGCAAGGGATCTGTCGGGTAAGACGCAACGTGGACGGGACCCTGTACACCCGGGTCTACGGCATGGCGACCGGGCTGGCCGTGGATCCCGTGGAGAAGAAGCCCCTGTTTCACTTCCACCCGGGCGCGGGCGCCCTTTCCATCGCCACCGTGGGCTGCAACTTCGGCTGCCAGCACTGCCAGAACTGCTCCATCTCCCACTGGCCCCGGGACAGGGATCCAGACGCGCGGGTCCCCGGCACCTACACCCCACCCGAACGGGTGGTCGAGGCCGCGCTGGAGACCGGCTGCGCGCTCATCGCCTACACCTACACCGAGCCGACGATTTACATGGAGTACGCCCTCGACACAGCGCGCCTCGCCGCCGCGCAGGGGATCAAGAACGTCTTCGTCACCAATGGCTACTTGACGCCGGAGGCGGTGGAGCTCATCGCCCCGTTCCTCGACGGAGCGAACGTCGACCTCAAGGGGCTGGACGATCGGATGCTCAAGCGCGAGGTCAAGGCAGAGTCCGGACCCGTGCTCCGCACCATCGAGGATCTGCACCGGCGCGGGATCTGGATCGAGGTCACCACCCTGGTCATCCCCGGATCCAACGACGACGACGAGCAGCTCCAGAGCATCGCCCGGTTCATCGCCAAGGTCAGCCCGGACATCCCCTGGCACGTGAGCCGGTTCCACCCGACCTACCGCCGCACGGATCGCCCGGCCACCCCGCCGGAGACCCTGCGACGAGCGCGCCGCATCGGCGAGGCTGCGGGGCTGCGCTACGTCTACACCGGCAACCTGTGGGGCGACGACGGCGAGTCGACCCGCTGTCCGGGCTGCGGCGAGATCGTGATCCAGCGGCGCGGGTTCTCCCTGCTCGCCGTGGACGTGCGTGGCGGCGCGTGTGTGCATTGCGGTGAGGCCATCGCGGGCCGGGGCTTGCCGTGAGCCGGGCGGCAGTCGTGGCGCTCCTCGCGGCGGCGAGCTGCAGCGGCGAGCAGTGGGCGCCGTTGCCCAAGACCTCGTCGGGAAAAAGCGACCGGCCGGCGAGCAGGGGGGAGGTGCTGGCCCGTGGACGGCCCGTGACCTCCTCCTGGGCCAGGGTGCCGCGGTTCAAGCCGCGCACCGGGGAGGGGCTCCGCGCGCTGCCCGACGCTGACCTGGCGGAGTGGGCCGGGGCAACGTGGCTCCGTGACCCGGTCGCGGTCAACGGCGCGCACAGGGGCAAGGAGGACCTCGACGCCCGGCTCGCCCTGGCCTCCTACGGCAGCGGCGTCAGCCTGGCCATCGAGGTCCGCGACGATCGCCACCACCCGGCGGCGGCGAGCTCGGCCTTCGACACATCGGACCACGTCGAGGTCCACCTCTGGGCCACCGGACAGCCGGGGATCCGGTTTCGGCTCGGCTCGTTGCGACAGCTGGTCGAGGTGCTCGAGCCCGCCGAGCCCTGGCGTGGGGAGAAGATCTCCGCCGCCGGAGCAGCCGCGTCGGGGCTCGAGGGCGGAGGGGCCGGCTACCGCGTCGAGGCCCGGGTTCCCCTGATGGTGTTGACGCCGTTGCCGGCGCCCCGGATCGAGGAGCTGCGCTACCGCGTCACGGTCTTCGACACCGACGGGGACGAGCGGGCGACCCCCGGGCTCCGCTTCGAGGGTGTCGTGCGGCTCGATCCGGCGCTGGAGGTCCCCGAGGCCGTGCAGAAGCGCGGGTCGGTGCGGATCTGCGTCTCGAGCGAGGTGGGCGCGCTCTGGGCCTACGAGAACGGCTGGCGCTGTGCCGTGCCCTTCGACGACGACGCGCCGGGCCCGGACGACACCGTGGCCCTCCCGGGGCGCGGGCTGGGCTACGCCCGGGTCCCGTCGCCGCCCCGCATCGTTTGGATCCGGGAGCGCGTTCTGTTCGTCAACTTCACCGGCGTGCGTCGGGGGGTCGCCGCGCTGCTAGACGGTCGGGACACGATCCTCTCCGTGATGCCCCTCGGCGTGGTCGGCGCGGAGGACCCGGGCAACCCGCGAATGACCGACTCCGGGGCAGAGCCCGTGAGGCTGCCCGACGGGACCTACGCCCTGGCCGTGACCCACGCCTACCCGGCAGAGCCCGGGCCGCTGGGCGGTCGCTGTGCGGCGGGGCATCGCGTGTTCCTCTCGCTCGTCGCGCTGCGGGGCTGTTACAGGTCAACCCCACAGGAGCCGGCGCCGGAGCCCAAGCACACGCCCTACCTCGAGGAGGTGTTCCGTGTCCTGCTCGAGGACTGCGAGCACAGCGTGGCCAACGACTGGACCATGAGCCGGGACCGCAAGACGATCAGGGTGCGGAGCAGCCTGTATCCCGAGCGGCCCCCCGTCGTCTGGGTGTTCCGCGACGGGCGGTACGCGCCGCGCTCGCCGGCCCTGGCGCGCGATGGGGAGGGGCGGTGAGCGCGAGCCCCGAGACCTGGACCGTGCTCCGTGTGCTGACCTGGACCGCCGAGCGTTTCGGCCAGGAAGGGCTGGACTCGCCGCGGCTCGACGCCGAGCTGCTCCTGGCCCACTGCCTGGGCGTCGAGCGTGTGCGGCTCTACATGGACCACGAGAAGCCGCTGCTCCCCGAGGAGCTCGGTCGGTACCGGGAGCTCGTGCGGCGCCGTCTGAGGCGTGAGCCCGTGGCCTACATCACCGGCACGCGCGAGTTCTGGTCCTTGCCGCTCGTGGTGAGCGACCGGGTCCTCGTCCCGCGCCCGGAGACCGAGACGCTCGTCGAGCAGGCGCTCCGGATCGTCGGCGAGCTCGGGCTGGACGCGCCGCTGATCGTCGACGTGGGGACGGGGTCCGGGGCCATCGCGCTCGCGCTGGCCTCCGAGCTTCCGCGGGCCCGGGTCCTCGCCCTGGACGTCGACCCGGCGGCCCTCGAGGTGGCCGCGGAGAACGCGCGGCGCCTGGAGCTCGAGCTGACCCCGCTCCGGGGGGACCTGCTCGACGCGCTCCCTCCAGACACCGGCCCGCTGGACCTCGTCGTCGCCAACCTGCCCTACGTCGCCAGCGCGGAGCTCGACGGGCTGCAGCCCGAGGTGGCGCGCTGGGAGCCGCGGCGCGCCCTGGACGGCGGGCCGGATGGCCTGGATCCGCTGCGGCGCCTCGTGCCCCAGGCGGCGGCGCGGCTCGGGGGCGGGCGGGCGCTGGTGCTCGAGGTCGGCGCGGTGCAGGCTCCGGTCGCGACCCGGCTGTGCGCAGAGCACGGCTTCGAGGCCGCCCGGGTCGTCCAGGACCTGGCCGGGCTCGATCGGGTTGTCTGCGCTCTCAGGCCACCGCGTCCTTGAGGATGCCGCGGACGGCGAGGAGCAGCACCGAGACCGCGAGCATGCAGCCGGCGAGGATGCCGAAGTAGGTCGAGTGCGGCAGGGCGTCCCAGAGCCTGGAGCTCATCAGGCCCGAGAGGTAGTAGCCCACCGAGAGCGAGACGAACCAGAGCCCCATCACCAGCCCTCCCAGCTGCTTCGGCGCGACCTGGGTGCAGTAGGAGAGCCCCATCGGGCTGACGAGGATCTCCGCGAGGGAGATCGTGGCGTACATGGCGATGAGCCAGCCCATGGAGACCAGGCTGCCGCCGGTGCCGTCGTGGGAGCACCCGTCGCCGCCGGCGAAGGAGGCGGCGACCATTACCAGGCAGGCGAGGAGCGCGGTGACCAGCCCGAGCAGGATCTTGTCCGGGGTGGAGGGCTCTTTGCCGCGCTCTCCCAGACGACGCCAGAACCAGGCGGCGGCGGAGGAGAGCAGCACGATGCACCCCGGGTTGACGACGAGGAAGGTCTCGGGCTGGAGCCAGGCCGGACGGCGAGTGCAGTGTTTGGCCCACAGGGTCAGCGCGGCGCCGTTCTGGAAGAACAGGGACCAGAACATGATGGAGACCAGGTAGAGGATGCCCAGGGCGAGCATCCGCCGCCCGAAGCCCACCCGGTCGTGGTCGGGGCCGGCGCCGCGGCTCTCTTTCCGCGGCGCGCGCACCAGCGCCGCGGCGTAGCTCGAGCGGGCGGCCCAGAAGATGACGAAGGAGAGCAGCATCCCCACGCCGGCGGCGCCGAAGGCGGCCTGCCAGCTCCAGTGGGTACGCAGCATGGACGCGGTGACGGGCGCCGCCATCGCGCCGAGGTTGATGCCGGTGTAGAAGACGTTGAATCCGGCGTCTCGCAGCGGGCTGTCCTCCGGGTAGAGCCTGCCGACCATGGTGGAGATGTTGGGCTTGAACAGGCCGTTGCCCAGGGCGATGGTGGCGATCGCCAGGTAGAGCAGGCCGAGCCCCTGGCCGGGAGGCACCGCGAGCACGAGGTAGCCAGCGCCGAGCAGCAGGGCGCCGAGGGTGATGGGCCACTTCTCCCCCTTCAGGGCGTCGGCCGCCACGCCGCCGAAGATCGGCGCGAAGTAGGCGGCGCCGCCGAAGATCCCGTACAGGTGCGTCGCTTGCTTCTCGGGCAGGGCGAGGCCGCCGGTGGCCCGCTTGTCCGAGGCGTAGAGCGTGAAGATGCCCGACATGGTGTAGAAACCGAAGCGCTCCCACATCTCGGTGAAGAACAGGGCGTAGAGCCCCTTGGGGTGCTTGGGGCGCGTCTTTTCGTTGCTCATGACCACCTCTCCGGGGCCGTCATCCTAATGAGGGGAGCGCCGGTCTGCAACACGCGGTTCGATCAGCGCAGCGGTATGGATAGCCGCAGGCCAGGAGCGTCGGGCGGGCTGAACAGGAGGGTGATGCGGTCCTTCAAGCTGGGCGGCGGCGGGAAGAGGCAGCGCCAGACTGCCTCCCCGGGTTGCTGGCCGACGCTGACGTCAATCGTCCGGGGCCGGATCCGCTTGCCCTCCTGAAGCAGCACGAGCACAGGCGAACGCGAGAGGGTTGCGTGGCGCACCCGGACCACGATCTGCAGAAGTCCCTTCGCTGGCCCCGCGCCTTCGAGGCCCAGCTGCCAGCCATGGTGGTCGACCAGCTGGCCAGTCCGGAAGGTGACCTCGGCCGGCCGACGGAGCAGGGCCGCGACCACGCCCGCCCCGATGCCCAGGAGAAGGGCGCCGACGATGAACAGCAGGGTGGTTCGCCCGGGCAGCCGGGCGAGCCAGCCCCGGAACGCGGCCTGCGCCCCGGCTCCGTCGCCCACCAGCTCGGTCCGCGAGCCGTCGGTGGTGTCGGGGCGCGGCACCTCGACGGAAGCCGACGGTCCGATCTGCGGCTCGAGTCCGCCGTCGACGGACGAGGGGCTGTCCCCCCGCCCCTCGACGTGCAGCATCGCGGTGGGTGCCGAGAAGAAGGGATCCTCCTGGGGCTGGGGCGGCAGCGCCTGCTCCGGCGCCATTTTCGCGTCGTCGATGGCCAGCATCTCTGTGCGGGCCGCCGGCTCCGGGAGCTCCAGGGGAGGAGCGGCAGGAGTGGCGGTGGGCGGCGGCGTCGGACCGGTGGGCGGCGGCGCCGCCGGAGCCGCGGGGGCCGGAGCATCGGTCGGCCGGGCCACGGCCGGGATCCGGATGGTCGGGAGGGCCGCGGGGTCCACCTCGCCGGCCGTGCCGGTGACGGCCGCGGTACGGATCGTGGGCAGCGCCGTATCGACGGGGACAGCCGGGCCCGCCGCCTTGGCGAGGGAGGCCCGCGTGTCCTCGTCAATGGCGAGGAGGGCGGTCTCCGCGGTGATCGAGGGCTGCAACAGGCCGTCGTCCAGCGGGCCGGAGCGGAACGCGCCGTACGTCGCCGTGCCGCTCCCCGGCGGCTCCACCTCGGCGCCGTCGGGGGCCTCCGACATCTCCGGGGGGTCTTTTTCGGCGACGGTGTGGCTGTCCAGGAGCGGCCCGGGTTCCCCGTCGGGGTCGGTAGGGGGCGGCTGCATTGGCTCGGGGATGGTCGTCGCGGGGTCGCCGTCGGGATCGGTCGGCGCCGGCTGCACCGGCTCGGGGACCGGCGCCTCCGGCCGGGCGCGTGGGGTGATTGGCTCCCCGGCGGCGGGTGCTGGCTCGAGGGCGGGGGCCGGCGTCGCCGTCCGGGGCCGACCGGGCTCCGGGGGTTGCGGTTTGGGCGCGGGGGGGGAGAGCACCGGTCGGGGGGACGTTGTGGAGGGCTGCGGTCGCGGTGGCCGCAGGGGCTCCCGGAGGGGCGGGATGACCGGCCCGGGCGCGGTGGCCCGGGGGGGGACGGAGGGCGGCACGCTGGCCCAGGCCGCCGGGGTTGGTTGCTCGCTCCTTCGCGCCGTTGTGGTCGCGTCGGCGCGATCCGGAGCGGGTCCCTCCGTCGAGCCGGACATCGACTCGACCAGGCGTCCCAGCTGCACCGCCCACGCGTCGAGGTCCTCGCCGCACTTCTGCACGAGCAAGCTCCTCAGGGCGTTGGCGAACGCCTCGGCGCTGGAGAAGCGCTCGTCGGGCTCCGGGGCCAGGCTCTGCATCACCAGGTCGGACAGCTCCCGGCTCGTGCCGAGGGGCAGGTCGGCGGGCGCGGTCAGCCGCGACCCGAGGATCTGATCGAGCAGCTTGCCCTGTTCCGTCCGCTCGCTGGCGGCGACGCCGCTGATCGCCTCGTAGAGCACGAGGGCCGTGCTGAACAGGTCGGCCCGTGCGTCGACGTCGTGGCCCGCGAGCTGCTCGGGCGCCACGTAGGCCAGGTCCGAGGCGAGCATGGCCATGGTGGAGCGGCCATCCAGCCCGGCCATCATCGCCCCGGCGAACCCCCCGAGCTTGACCTCGCCGGCCCGGGAGAGGAGGACGCAGCGCGGTGTGATGGTGCGGTGGACGATCCCGAGCGGACGGCCGTCCTTGTCCGGCGCGCCGTGCGCGTGCTGCAGGCCGAGCAGCATGCGATGGGCGATCCACATCGCCGTGGTCACCGGCATCGGCTCCTTGCGCTCGCGCAGCGTCCCGAGCAGCTCGGCGTAGGTCGGGCCGTCGACCCGCTCGAGCACCAGGTAACGCCGCCCCTCGACCTCACCGGCGTCGAGGCCGCGCTGCAGGTTCGGGTGGGTCAGGGCCATGGCGATCTGCTGCTCCGCCTTGAATGCCGGGAGGTGCTCCTTGCCCACCTTGAGCACCACCAGATCGCCGCCGACGGTGGGCCGCGCCTCGTAGCAGGCGCCGGTGGGCGTCGTCTCGAGGAAGCGCACGACCTTGTAGCGGCCGAACAGGGCGCCCGGAGCGAGACCACGCTGACCCATGCATCCACCATAAGAGGGCGGCATATCCGGGTCAATCGGAGTTGCGAGGCCAGGTCCAGGCCAGGACTCGCTGCTACTGGCACGCAACACTTCGTGGTATAAGCCGATAACCCAGCTGAGCGTTTTCGGACCAACCGGGGGCACCATGGACCTATTCCCGCTGCACGGTCGAATCAGCTTCCACATCTCGCTCAAGGGGGGCGATGCCCGGGAGATGCGGGTGCGCACCTTCTCGGGCAGTGAGGACCTCTCCGGCCTGTTCTGCTTCGAGGTCGAGCTCTCCAGCGAGAGCACCATCGCCCCGGCAGAGGTCGTGGGCCAGCCGGCGCTGCTCGAGGTCGGCGACGACAGCCGGGTGTTCCGCGGCATCGTGGCCATGCTCGAGCTCCAGGGCAGCTCGCCCGACGGCGCTCTCGCCTACTACCACGCCCGGCTCGTGCCCAGGGTGTGGCTGCTGGGCCAGGGGCGCAACTGCCGCGTCTTCCAGGGGCAGACCGTGCGGCAGATCGTCGAGACCCTGCTCAAGGAGTGGGGGCTGGCGGAGAAGCAGGACTTCACCTTCGCCCTGGACCCGGCCACCGCGCTCGAGCCGCGGGTCTACTGCGTGCAGTACCAGGAGTCAGACTGGGCCTTCATCAGCCGGCTGCTGGAGGAGGAGGGGATCCACTACTACTTCGTGCACGAGGCCTCCGACGACCACGCCGACCCGGAGAGCTGCCGGGACAAGCTGGTGCTCACCGACACGCCGGCCCAGCACCCGGGGATCCGGGTGCCGCCGGGCCACCCCGTCGACGACGAGAGCGGCAAGCCGAGCCTCGTCGTCCGCTCGCACGCCGAGCAGAACGTGGATCGGGAGCACATCACGGGCCTCACCGCCCGGCAGGAGATCCGGCCGACGAGCTACACGGTGCGGGATCAGGTCTTCGACATGCCCTGGATCCTCGACACGAGCAACGAGGCCCGCGGCAAGGGGGAGCGGCAGATAGAGGTCTTCGAGTACGTCGGCGCGCCCAAGTCGCGGGCCACGGGCGACGTGCCCAAGCTGCGGATGGACCAGCTCGAGGGGCCGCGGGTGGTGCTCGACGGTGGGTCGACTTGCCCCGGGGTCTCGCCGGGGAGCGTGCTCGTGCCCGCTGACTACCCGTCGCTGGACGCGCTGGACGAGAAGGACCACCAGGTGCTGGTGGTGCGGGTGAGCCACAGCGGCGTGCAGCCCCAGGCGGAGAGCACGGACGCGGGCGGCTGCCGTTACGGCAACGCCTTCGTCGCCATCCCCCTGCGGCACCCGTTTCGCCCCGATCGCACGACGCCGAGACCGGTGGTCGCAGGTGTGCAGAGCGCGACGGTGGTCGGGCCGCCCAACGAGGAGATCTACACGGACGAGCTCGGCCGGGTGAAGGTGCAGTTTCCCTGGGACCGCTACGGCAAGAGCAACGAGCGGAGCTCGTGCTGGGTGCCGGTGGCGCAGACATGGTCCGGGGGCGGGTGGGGGACGCTGTTCACGCCGCGTATCAACCAGCAGGTGCTGGTGCAGTTCATTGACGGCGACCCGGATCAGCCGCTGATCGTGGGCCAGGCCTACCACCTGCACAACAAGCCGCCGTACCCGCTGCCCGGGCGCAAGACGGTGAGCACGATCAAGACCGAGTCGTCGCCGGGCAAGCCGGAGGAGAAGCGCGGCTACAACGAGATCCGCTTCGAGGACAAGAAGGGTGAGGAGGAGCTCTTCGTCCGGGCGGAGCTCGACCGCAACGACCGGGTCGGGCGCGACTACCACACGACGGTGGGGCACGACTCGAAGCTCGACGTGGAGCACGACTACAGCGAGCGGGTGAACAAGAAGTACGAGCAGCAGATCGGCGACGACAAGGAGATCCTGGTCCAGGGGCACCACCGGGAAAAGATCCTCCAGACGATGACGCTGGAGGCCAAGGGGCCGCTGAGCGAGACGGTGGAGAACGCCCGCGTGGTGAAGGTGGGCCAGCTCCGCGAGACGGTCAAGGGGCTGCGGCAGACCATCGTCGAGCAGGGCAACTACGTCCGGAAGGTCCAGACCGGGGACGCGACGCTGGAGGTGGCCGGCAACCTGGGCGTGACCTCGAAGCAGGGCCAGGGGGCGGTGACGACCCACGGGACGCTGGAGGTGACGTCCCAGCAGGGGGCCTGCAACCTGACCGGCAAGGAGTCGGTCGGCATCGCCTGCAGCGACGGGAGCTTCCCCCGGGTCCAGCTCAGCCCGAGCACGATCTCGCTGCGCATCGGCCAGAGCTCCATCGCGCTCACCGCCAGCAGCGTGACCCTGTCCATGGGCACGAGCTCGGTCACCCTGGACGCCCAGGGGGTAACGGTGAACGGCGTCAAGATCACCTCGGCGGCCATCGGCCCCCACGAGATCTCCGGCGCCATCGTGAAGATCAACTGAGATGCGCAAGCTGCTCGAGAGCACCCGGGCCGATCTCACGGCCTTCATCGCCCAGGAGCGGGACCTGCTGCTGCTCGCCGGCTGCGGGGACGACGACGTCCCGATCCTCCTCGGTCTGCTGCGCGAGATCGAGCAGAACGACGACGACAACCTCTACCTGCTGTTCGCCGACCCGTTCGAGAGCTTGGAGCGCTTCGTCGAGCTGACCGTCGAGCGGCTGCGCGCCGAGCACTGCCTGACCGACGCCGGGCTCGAGGAGGGCGATGCGCCGCTGCCGCCGATTCCCGAGGAGCTGCTCGACGACAGCGGGCCGCCCCTCGAGCGGCTGCACGGGGCCGTCGCCTTCGTGCGCGAGCTGCTTTGCGCGGACCCGGGCGCGGTGGTCTGGGTCATGCTGCCCCAGCGTATCGACGACCAGGCGGGCTATGACCGCCTGCTGGCGAGCTTCGTCCCCCGGGCCGGGCGGGCGCCGGCCGGCGGTCTGCGGCTCATCCTCCGCGGCGGGCTGCCCGCACCGGCGCACCGCACGCGGCGCTACCCGGTGGACCTGGGCCCCGCCGCGCTGGAGGACAGCCTGGAGCAGGAGGTGGAGGACGAGGCGCTGCCCACCGAGCAGCGCATGCAGGCCCTGCTGCAGCTGGCGCTGCTGGACTCGGCGCACCAGCGCGACCAGGGCGCGGTGGCGAAGTACAACTTCCTCCTCGGCCACTACCAGGACACCGGCGACACGGCGATGCAGGCCTTCGTGTTGAACGGTCTGGGCGAGATCTACCGACGCGAGGGGAAGCTGGAGCAGGCCGAGCAGTGGTTCGAGTGCGCGGTGCCACCGGCCGCGGAGAGCGGAAACGCCATCGTGCTCCGCATGGTGGTGAGCAACCTCGCCGGGGTGGCCTACGCCCAGCAGCGCTACGCGCGCGCCGAGGAGCTCTACGACGGCGTCGACCAGCTCAGCGCCCAGCTCCTGGATCCCGAGGGCAAGGCGCGGGCCCTGGAGCAGCGCGGCCTGAGCCAGCGCGGCCAGCGAGCCTACGACCGGGCGGTGGAGAGCTGGGAGAGCGCGGCCCAGCTCTCCCGCGCGGTGGGGATGGTCGAGCCGCTGCGCGCGAACCTGGGCCACCTGGAGCAGCTCTTCGGCGAGCTCGGGCAGCACCGCCGACGGGCCGCGGCGCGGGCCGAGCTCGATGCCATGGCGAGGGAGGAGCCGCGATGAGCCCCGGCAAGTTCTGGAGCAGCGTGCCCCACGACAAGCTGCCCCGCGTACCGCCGCCCAGCCCGCCGGCGCGGCCGACCAACGTCCTGCACGACGTGTCCGCCGGCATCGGCAAGGTCGTGGGCCTGCCGGGCAAGGCCGTGGACCTGCTCAACACCGGCTTCGCCACGGCGACCAACGCCGTCGCCCAGGCGATGCCCTGCTTTCCGGCCGCCTCCCTGGGCTCGCTGGCCATGGGCGCGCCCCACGCCCACGTGGCCCACCCGCCCAGCGGGCCCCCGCCGATCCCTCCGACCCCGCTCCCGCCCATCGGGGCCGTGCTGCTCGGCACCAGCGTCAACGTGCTGATCAACGGCACGCCGGCAGCGCGCTGCGGCGACCTCGGCATGAACCCGAGCTGCTGCGGCCTGCCGCCGCTGTTCGAGGTGTTCACCGGCTCCTCCAAGGTGTTCCTCGGCGGGGGGCGGGCCGCGCGGCAGACCGACATGACCTACCACTGCAAGCCGGTCTGGGGCGGCGCCTCGGCCCGGGGCGCGTCGATGGCGGCCCGGGCGGCGGCCAACGCGATGAAGGCCGCCGCGGTGGCGGGGCAGGTGGCCCAGATGGCGTCGATGGCGGGCGACGCGGTGGCCGCGGCGACGTCCAGCAACGCGGCCATCTCCGCGGCGATGGCGATGAGCGCGGGGCTCGCCGCGGCGCAGATGGCCAACGACGCGGCGGCGATGGCGGCCGGTGCGGCGATGGGCAAGGACCCCTCGGTGCCCCCCGGCACGCCGGGGATGATCACGATGGGCTCGCCGACGGTGCTGATCGGCGGCTTCCCGATGCCCTCCTGGTCCAACGTGGCCAAGGGCCTGTTCAAGAAGGTCAAGTCGATGCGGGCCAAGGCCAAGGCCAAGGGCAAGCGCAAGACACCGCGCAAGTCCAAGGGCAAGGGCAAGGGCAAGCCGGGGGGCGGGTGATGACCCGGACGGGGACCCGGGCGGTCCCCCAAACGACGCGAGCGAGGGCGCGGTGACGGCAACCTCTCACCGTGTCCCACCTTCTTCCCGGGGTTGCGTTGACCGGCGTTGGCTCGTATCGTGGGTGACCTTCAGGGGTGCCCAATGACAATCAGCTCGCTCACCTGTCCCTCGCCCGTCCGGAGGGCGGTACCGCAGCCGCCGCTCGACTTCGAGTTGCTCGAGAAGGCGGTCGACCTGTTCGACGAGGGCCAGTACACGGAGTCGCTGCGGACCGCGCTCGGTCACCTGTTCCCCGGGCACGCCATCCCCGGGGGCCCGACGGGGACGTTCACCTTCCCCCAGGGATCGTCGCGCGTCACGCTGCGCTGGGACGAGCAGGGCCTGGCGGTCACGGTGCCGCTCGTCCGGCTGCCGACCGGCGGGCGCGCGACCGCCGCGCTCCGCTTCCTGCTGACCGAGGTGGCCGGCGCCGGCCAGATGCAGCAGCCGCGGCTGCGCGGCGAGGACGTCTTCCTCGAGTACCGGGACTCGATCTCCCGGCTGCACCCGTTCAAGGTGCTCCAGGTGCTGCGCCAGGCGCCGTTCCAGGCCGATCGCTACGACGACTGGATGGTCGACCAGTTCGGAGCCCTTCCGCTCGAGCGCGAGGCTATCGCGGCGCTCGACGACGACGAGCTCGATCGGGCCGAGGAGATCTGGCGCTGGCACTGGAACGACGTGGAGGAGCTGGTCAAGGAGACCCAGCGCAAGCGGTCCATGTTCTTCCTCAACGAGGTGACCGCGTACGCCTTCTTCCACCTGCAGCAGGCGCTGCCGCTGAGCGGATCGCTGATCACGCGGCTCGCCGAGGGCGCCAACACGTTCAACAACGCCGACGAGGACCCGGACAAGCGGCTCGCCGTGCTGATGAAGGTCGCCAAGGAGATGAAGGCGCTCGCGAGGGAGGAGCTGGCCAAGCACCTGGGTCACGCCCAGTACTCGATCAGCCCGCTGGCCGAGGGGAACGGCCAGATCCTCAAGCGCGACCTGGGCCCCGGGTCGTACCTGGAGACCGTCGACGGGGCGCGCAAGTCGGGTCAGCTCATCGACGCGGCGGTGGCCCTGTTCAGCACGTTCCACTTCTTGCTCGCCCGCTGGTCCTGGCCCGAGCCCATCGTCGCGATGCTGCAGGAGGGGATCGCGTCTGCCTCGGGCAAGCCGTGGCGGGAGGCGGCGGGCATCCTCTGGGACCGGGGCGCGGCGGTGGTCGCTCGCTACGAGGAAGAAGGGTACGAGGACGAGGGCGACGAGGACGACGACGAGGAGGCGAGCTCATGAGTGGGTCCTTCGACATCGAATCCCTCGGCGTGTTTCAGGTGTTCACCGGCGGGGGAACGGGCACGGGGTTTCTGGTCGCGCCCGACCGGCTGTTGACCAACTGCCACGTCGTCGAGCCCTACCGCCTGGTCGCCGTCGAGCTGCGTGACAAGCGCCGCGTCGTCGGGAAGGTGCGCCGCATCGACCCGAAGCGGGACCTGGCGGTCGTCGATCTCGCGGCGACCATTGACGCCGAGATCCTGCCGCTCGCGCAGGACGCGGAGCTTGAGGCCAAGCAGTCGGTCAACATCATCGGCTTCCCGATCGGCCTGCCGCTCTCGCTCACCGAGGGCGTGGTCTCGAACCCCCAGCAGCTCTTCGACGGACAGCGCTTCGTGCAGACGGACGCCGCGATCAACCCCGGGAACTCGGGCGGTCCGATACTCGACGACCAGCGCCGGATCGTCGCGGTGACCACCTGCCGCGTCCGCTCGGCCGAGTCGGTTGGGTTCGGTGTCCCGGCGTCCGACGTGCGCCAGTTCCTCGACGGGCTGGAGAGTCAGGCGGCCGAGTTCGGCGTGCAGTGTCCGTCCTGCGACGAGCTGCTCGAGACGGCGGAGCGCTACTGCGAGAACTGCGGCTCGGACCTCGAGGGGCTGGAGCTGGAGGGGTTCTTCGAGCCACCGGAGGAGCACCCGGTGGTCACCTTTGTCGAGCAGGCGCTGGCGCGGGCCGATGTCGATCCGGTGCTCGCGCGCCACGGCGCGCAGAACTGGTCCTTCCACAGCCGCAGCGCGCCGATCAAGATCTGGTGCTGCTGCTCCGAGCACCTGTGCTTCTCGTCCCCGCTGGCGCGGCCGGGCAAGAAGAACCTCGGCGAGCTGTTCCGGTTTCTCCTGTCGGCCGAGCACGAGCCGCTGGTCTTCGATCTGGACGAGAACGTCATCGGGCTGAACCTGACGATCCACATGTCGGACGTCTTTTCGCCGCGGGAGCACGACGAGCTCTCGGGCTGGATTGCCAGGTTCCTGGCCCTGGCCGACAAGTACGACAATCTCCTCATCGAGCAGTACGGGTGCGAGCCCGCGCCGGAGACGCAGCTCACGTTCCTCAAGGAAGACATGGGCCGGTAGAAAATCCCCTGGAAACACCGCCTTGCCCGCCGACGGCGGCCTGTGCTAGCGTACGGGCCCACTGAGCCAACCGACCGTCAGGCGAGGACCCGAGATGTCGATCCAGCTGAGAACCTACACCTTCCTCGACAGCCTCCAGCCCCAGCTCGCCAGCTTCATGGGCAAGACGGCCCGGGGCTTCCTGCCCCTGCCGGAGATGGCGTCGCTGTTCGTGGAGATCGCGCCGGGGATCGCGATCAACCGGGTCACCGACATCGCCCTCAAGGCGACGAAGGTGGTGCCCGCGGTCCAGGTGGTCGAGCGGGCCTACGGGCTGCTCGAGATCCACGAGCACGACAAGGGCGAGGTGCTCTCGGCGGGCGCCGAGATCCTCGCCTTCCTCGGCGTGCAGGAGTCGGACCGGCTCAAGCCCAAGGTGGCGACGAACCAGATCATTCGCGCCATCGAGCCCTACCAGGCCCAGATCATCAACCGCAACTCCCAGGGGATGATGATTCTGCCGGGGCAGTCGCTGTTCATCCTGGAGACCGAGCCGGCGGGCTACGTCACCTTCGCCGCCAACGAGGCGGAGAAGGCGGCGCGGGTCTTTTTGGTCCAGGTCCGGCCCTACGGCGCCTTCGGCCGGCTGTGGATGTCGGGGCCCGAGGCCGAGATCGACGCGGCGGCGTCGGCGGCGGCGTCGGCCATCGAGGGCATCAGCGGCAAGGAGCCGCCCAAGTTTGTCGACAAGTAACGAGTGACCACACTTTTTCACAGAGAACACGCAGCGGATTCACCGAGGAGGAACCCAAATGGCTGACGCTCTTGGCATGATCGAAACCAGAGGCTTCGTCGGGATGGTCGAGGCCGCAGATGCCATGGTCAAGGCCGCGAAGGTGGAGCTGGTAGGGTACGAGAAGATCGGCGGCGGCTATGTCACGGCGGTCGTCCGCGGGGACGTCGCCGCGGTCAAGGCGGCCACCGAGGCGGGCCAGCGCGCGGCCGAGCGCGTGGGCGAGCTGGTCTCGGTCCACGTTATCCCGCGGCCCCACGTGAACATCGATCTGGTCCTGCCGCTCGGGCGCCGGGCGCAGGCGAAGACCGAGTCCAACGGGTAGCCCCGGCAGAACAACCAACCCTCGCGGCTGATCCGGCGACGCCGGTCGGCCGGTCTGTGAGGCGCCACATGCAGATGGGCAGGGTCATCGGTACGGTCGTGGCCAGCCGCAAGGAGGACGTGCTCGAGGGCATGAAGTTCCTTGTGGTGAAGAATTGCGACTTCGATGGCAAGCCGGTCGGTCCCGCGGTGGTGGCGGTGGACGCGGTGGGTGCCGGAGTCGGGGAGGTGGTGCTCTACGCCTCGGGCTCGAGCGCCAGGCTGACCCGGCTCACCGACAACCGCCCGGTCGACGCCACCATCATGGCGATCGTGGACCTGGTCGAGGTGGACGGGGAGGACCGCTATCAGAAGGAGGGGCTCGGTCGCTGAGGTGACCGTTCCCCGCGCAGGTCGTGACCATGGATCTCGACGAGAAGAGGATTCAACAGATCGTTGACCGGGTGGTCTCCCGACTCGGGGGCCAGCCCGGCTCGACCCCCTCGCCCGCGCCCGCCGTGCACCGCAACCCGGGCGCGGCGCCGTCGGCCAAGGGCTTCCCCCGTGGCAGCCTGGGCGTCTTCCCCACGGTGGACGCGGCGGCGAAGGCGGCGCGGCAGGCCTTCGAGGAGCTCGCCAAGCGACCGCTCGAGATGCGCTACAAGGTCGTCGCGGCGATGCGCGAGGTCACCCTGCGCCACGTGCGGGAGCTGTCCGAGTATGCCGTGGCCGAGACGGGCCTGGGGCGGGTCGAGGACAAGGTGCGCAAGAACACCCTGGCCGCGGAGAAGACGCCGGGGCCCGAGGTGCTCGAGCCGAAGGCCTTCACCGGCGACCGCGGACTGACGTTGATCGAGTGGGCGCCCTACGGGGTGATCGGCTCGATCACCCCGTGCACGAACCCGACCGAGACGATCGTCTGTAACGGCATCGGCTTCGTCGCCGGCGGCAACACCGCGGTGTTCAACGTCCACCCCCTGGCGCGGGCGGTGAGCGCGTACCACATCCACCTGCTCAACGAGGCGGCGATGGGCCAGGGCGCCCCGGCGAACCTGCTCACCACCGTGGCCGAGCCGACCATCGCCTCGGCCCAGGAGCTGATGAAGCACCCGACGACGCGTATCCTGGTCGTCACCGGCGGGCCCGCGGTGGTCAACGCGGCGATGAACTCGGGCAAGAAGGTGGTCGCCGCCGGTCCGGGCAACCCGCCGGTGGTGGTCGACGAGAGCGCCGACGTCCGCCGCGCCGCGAAGGGCATCGTCGCCGGCGCCTCCTTCGACAACAACCTGATCTGCTGCGACGAGAAGGAGGTCTTCGCCGTCGCCGCGATCTTCGACGAGCTGCGCCGGGAGCTCAAGGCGGCCGGGGCCTACGAGCTGTCCGAGTCCCAGATGTCCCGGCTGACCCGCAACATCATCGACCCCGACGGCAAGCACTCGAACAAGGACTACGTCGGCAAGAACGTCTCGGTGATCCTCGACTCCATCGGGATCCGCGTCGGAGACGACGTGCGGCTCGCCTTCGGCGTGGTGGAGGAGAAGCACCCGCTGGTCCACGTGGAGCAGCTGCTGCCGGTGATTCCGCTCGTGCGGGCCAAGGACTCCTGCGAGGCGATCGAGATGGCCCTGCGTGCGGAGCAGGGCCTGGGGCACACCGCGTCGATCTACTCGCGGAACATCGACAACATGCATCACATGGCGCGGGTGATGGACACCTGCATCTTCGTCAAGAACGGCCCGCACTACGTCGGGCTGGGCGGCGAGGGCGAGGGCTTCACGTCCTGGACCATCGCCCACCCCACCGGCGAGGGGCTGACCTGCGCCGTGCACTTCGTCAGGACCCGGCGCTGCGCCTTGCAGGACTACTTCCGCATCGTCTGACAGGGAGGGACGGAGCATGAGCGAGAACATCTTCCTGCAGGAGATGTCGGCCAGCGTGGCCTTCTTCGACGTCCGGCGCTTCAGCGAGCTCGCGGCGAGCCTCAGCCCGACGGACCTCGCCGTGGTCCTTGGCAGCTTCTACCGCCACGTGGAGCAGGGCGTGCTGGAGAGCGGCGGCCGCGTTGTGAAGTTCATCTCCGACGCCGCGCTGACCCTGTTCCCCTCGGTGGGCGGCGCGGACCACGCGGGCAACGCGCTGCGGCTGGTCCGCGTGATGGCCGAGCGCGCGCCGGCCTGGCTCGAGGAGCACCGGCGGGTCGGGCTGCCCGAGATGGTCTACTCCATCGGCGTGGCCAGCGGCCCCGTGCTCCACGGATCCCTGGGCACCGACCGCCTGCGCGCCTTCGACGCCCTCGGCCGGCCGGTGACCCTGGCGATCCGGCTGGCCCGGCTGGCCACCGTGCGCGGCGTCCCCAACCTGGTGGCCCAGGGCACGCTCGAGGCGGTCTCGGGCGAGGCAAGCCCCTGCATCGAGGTCGAGGGGGTGGAGTTCGCCGGCGAGCCGCTCCGGTTGCACCGGGTGCTCGCGCCGGCGGAGGCCGCCGAAAAGGACTGATCACCGCCGATGCCCGCGCCAGATCTCGCGCTCCCCTCGCCGGCCACCGGCCCCGCCCTCGGGCTGATGGAGACCGCTTCGGTGGCCCGGGGCATGGTCGTGGCGGACGCCATGGTCAAGCGCGCGCTGGTCACGCTGGTCAAGGCGCACCCGGTGACGCCGGGTAAGTTCATCGTGCTCGTCGCCGGTGGCGAGGAGGAGGTGGAGCAGGCGATGGCCGAGGGGCTGGCCATCGCCGGCGACACGCTGGTCGATCGGCTCTACCTGCCCAAGGCCGACCCGCAGCTCGCGCCGGCGCTGGGCGGCGCGGTCCAGGTGGAGCGGCTCGAGGAGCTCGACTCCCTCGGGATCGTCGAGACCTTCTCGGTGGCCTCGGCGCTGCTCTCCGCCGACCGGGCGGTGAAGGCCGCGGAGGTGCGGCTGGTGCAGCTCCGCCTGGCCCGGGGCCTCGGGGGGCGGGCGTTCTACGTGCTGTCCGGCGCGCTGCACCAGGTCGAGGCGGGGATCGAGGCCGGGCGCAGCATCATCTACGACGGGATGCTGCTCACCACCGAGGTCATCGCCCGGCCGCATCGGGATCTGCTGCGCGAGTTGCTGCTCTCCGGTGACGAGCGCCAGCTCGATCCGTCCCGGCGCTAGCCAGAGCACCGACCAGCCAAGCTCCGGATGGCGGTACTCTAGGCCTCGCCCGTCGGCTCTTCACGCGGGATGATAAGCGCGAAGATCGTCTGACCCGGCTCGGTGTGGACGCCGAGGCTGCCGCCGTGACGTTGCATCACCCGGTGCGTGATGCTCAGGCCCAGGCCGGTGCCCTTGCCGACGTCCTTGGTGGTGAAGAAGGGGTCGAAGATCCGGGGCAGCGTGTCCTTGGGGATGCCCGGCCCGTTGTCCTCGATCTCCACCACCACGTGGTTGCCGAGGTCCTTGGTGCGGACGATGATCGTCGGGTCATCGACCCCTTGCAGCGCGTCGGCGGCGTTGGAGACCAGGTTCATCAGGGCCTGGTTCAGCTGTCCGCGGTAGGCCGACAGCTCGGCGCGGGCGCGGAAGTCGCGCTCGAGGTTGATGCCGCGCAGCTTGTGGGCCAGCAGGGCGAGCGTCTCCTCGATGTCCGCGTGCAGGTCCATCATCGAGCGTTCCTCGGCGTCCTGCCGGGCGTAGTTGCGCAGCGCCTGGACGATGCGCTGGGTGCGCTCGGCGCCGGAGCGGATGACGCGTACCATCGCCTCCAGGTCCTGACGCGCGGCGGCCGCCGCCTCGGGGTCGCTGGCCGCCGCGCCGAGGGCCTCCTCGACGGTCTCCGCCAGGGGATTGACGGAGTTGATCACCGCGTTGATCGGGTTGTTGATCTCGTGGGCGATGCCGGCGACGAGCTGGCCGATGGAGGCGAGCTTCTCCGAGGTGATCAGCCGCTGCTGGGTCTCCTTGAGCGCCTCCATCGCCTCGACGAGCTCGGCGTTGGAGCGCTCGAGCTCGGCGGTGCGGAGCCGGATCCTCTCCTCCAGGCCCAGGTTGAGCTCCTCGATCGTCTCGATTTTCTGGCGCAGGGCGACTCGCATCTGCTCGAAGGCCTCGGTGAGGCGTCCGATCTCGTCGAGCTCGCCCGCCGGCAGCACGCGCAGATCGAGCTTCCCCCCCGCCATCGCGGTGGCCCGCTGCTCGAGCAGGTCGAGGGGCTGCGTCAGATCGGCGCTGGTCACGATGACCAGGCCGAGGGAGACGGAGAGGACGAACAGGAAGAACAAGACCAGCACCTTGAGGTGCAGGGCGAACTTGGCGCTCTCCCCCTCGGGGATCAGCACGGCGAGGCTGCCCAGCGCGGGCCGCCGGGGATCGATGCGCTGGTAGGAGCCGGCGAGGCGCTGGTCGGCGAGCTCGAGCACGCCCGTGTCCCGCCGCCGTATCGTGCCCACGGCGGTGGAGGGGAGCAGGGCGGGCGCCGGACCCTTGGCCGGCACGTAGAGGTAGTGGCTGCCCTCCACGATGTCGAGGCGGGCGACGCTGAGGGCGATGGCCTGGGGACGATCCGTGTCGATGGCGGCGAGCGCGGCGCGGAGCTCACGGCGGGCCTGGGTCCCGGCGAAGTCGGTCTGCAGGTTGCCGTACTGGAGGTAGGCCCAGAAGAAGGCCAGCAGGCAGGTGAACACCACCGCCCCGCCAAAGGCCAGCATCATCTTTGTCCGCAGCGACAGCGCCCGGACGAGAGACCGCTGGCTGTCCTCGGCGACCAGGTGGGCGACGACGGGGCGCAGCACCGCCTGGGCCCAGATCATCTCGTAGATGCCGGTGCCGAGGGTGACGACGACGATGGGGAGGGAGACCAGCAGCCCCAGGCGCAGCGAGAACTGGTAGAGCGCCAGGCTCTGCACCAGGAGCAGCGCCGCCCCGAGGACGAAGAAGCCGACCTTGCACAGGGCGAGCGCGAGGGGCATGGCGTGCGCAGCCTCGCAGGCCCGGTGCAGAGCCCCCGGGGCGGGCTCCCGCTTCGCGGCGACCGCCTGGATGTAGGACAGCACGGGCCGGGCCTGGCGCGGGACGACCACGAAGTACCAGATCACCCCGAGCACCACGCCTGTCCAGGGGAAGTAGGTCTCCATTTGCAGGAACTGCTCGAGCGAGATGGGCACGAACAGGAAGACGAAGGGGATCAGGGCGGCGGCGGTGACCGCGCCGAGCACGAGGGCGACCTCGGTGAGCCGGTCGACCAGGGTGTCGGCCTGTAGCTGCATCCAGGGGGGATTCAGCCCGCGCTGGGTGAGGTACCCGCGCAGCAGGCGCTTGTGCAGGGCCCAGCGCAGGAGGGCGAGAGCCAGGGAATGCACCAAGCAGGTGTTGAGGAGGGGGAACGCTTGCGGGGGCGGGAGCTCGCCTCGAGGGACGAGCAGGGCGGCGGCGACGAGGCCGAGCCCGCCCCACAGACCGAGCCGGAGCGCCATCGCGTGGCGTGGGACCGACTGGGCCAGCCGATAGCGTCGGCCCGCCGCCGTTTGGTGCTGCAGGACTGGTCGCAAGAGCCGGATGAAGGACAGGAGCCAGATCGCCCACGCGAGGGCCCCGGCGCCGAGCAGCTCGACGTGGGCCTCGAGGACGGGAAAGAACAGTAACAGGGGGTAAACGACGAAGACCCCCTCGCCGAAGGTGAACAGGACCTCCGCCGCGAGGCTGATGATGACCAGCCGCCGCTCCGGGTGGTGTATGCGCATCGCGCGCCGAGCTTACTACAAACCGCGGACCAGCCGCGCGGGCCAGCAAGTCCGGGGCGTTGGGGGCCACGGCGTGTCAGCGGTGTCAAGAACTGGACAGTCGTGTCCAGTGCGTCACAGTGTGAACGCAGGTTCATGCTTTCGGCTGCCAGCCCACGATTGAACGTTTTGGAATATCAGGAGTTTGATCCCTGGCCTGGGGCTTGCTAAACAACCAAGACGTACGGGAGGTCGAACATGAAGAAGCTTGCTGCGCTGGTCACGGCTCTCGGGCTCCTAGGTCTGACGGCGGGCTGCTCCCCCCGGATGGCCGGTCACCTCGTGGGCGCCGCCATCGTCACCGCCGCCGTGGTCGGCACGGCTCACGCCGTGGCCCACCACGACGCGCACTATCACCACTACAACTGTGGTTGTTTGCGCGAGTGGCAAGACGGCCACTGGGTTTACTACTACGATGGCTACTGGGAGTACTACGACCCTCACGCCGGGGTCTGGTACCGTTACCGCTAGCTTGCCCACCCACCGTCCTTTTTTCTGCTAAGCTCCCTCTTGACGTTGACTCCGAGTCCTCGCGCCTTCGGCCCATGCCATGGCGCGTGGACCGACAGGGTCTGCGGGGAAACGCGCAGGCCTCCCGTGCTTGGAAAGGAGTCCCATTGCCAGCCCCCTCGAGCCGACCGGCGTGTGTGCCCGGGCGATTGCTTTACCTCAGACTGTCGGTCACCGACCATTGCAACCTGCGTTGTCGCTACTGCCGACCGGAGGTGCTGCGCGCGCAGGCGCCGCTCTCCGATCAGGCGCTGGTCCAGATCGTCGAGGCCATCGACGCATCACGTCCGGTGGGGAAGATCCGGATCACCGGGGGGGAGCCGTTGCTCAGGCCCCGCCTCCCGGCGTTGATCCGGACGCTGGCCGACCGGCTGCCCCGGGCAGAGCTGGTCCTCACGACCAACGGGGTGCTGCTGGCGCCGCTGGCCCGGGCGCTGCGTCGAGCGGGGCTGCGGACCGTGAACGTCAGCCTCGATGCGGTGGCCCCGCCCCGCTTCGCCGCGCTCACCGGTGGCCGGCTCGAGCCGGTGCTCAGAGGCATCGACGCCGCGGTGGCCGCGGGGCTCGCGCCGGTCAAGCTCAACGCCGTGCTCATGCGGAGCGTCAACGGCGACCACCTGCAGGACATCGTGGAGCTCGCGGTGCGCAAGGGCTGTCAGCTGCGCTTCATCGAGCTGATGCCCATCGGCGTCGCCGCGCGGATCCACGAGCGCGAGTTTCTCTCCAGCGACGAGGCGCTGTCCCGGCTCTCCGCGCGCTTCCCCCGGCAGGAGGTGCTGGAGCAGCGGGGCACGGCGCGGCTTCATCGCCTTTCCGCCGCCTCCGGCGACGAAGCGATCGTGGGGTTCATCACCGCCGTGTCCCACCCCTTCTGCAACGAGTGTAACCGCCTGCGCCTTGACGCGACAGGGCGGCTGATCGCCTGCCTGCGGCAGGACCCCTGCGCAAACCTCGCCGGGCTGGACCGCGCCGGGATCGAGCGGGAGGTGACCCGCGCGCTGGAGGCGCGTCTGGCCTCGACAACCTGGAGCGATCGCTCGATGGTCGCCATTGGAGGCTGACATGCGGCGCTTGATCGACCCGGATCTCGCGCTCGAGCTCGTGCTGCAGCGGACACCGCCAGCGCGGGTCGAGGAGCGGACGCTCGCCCGTGCCATCGGGGCCGTGCTCGCCGAGCCGGTGATCGCGGACCGGGACTATCCCCCCTTCGACCGGGCGATGATGGACGGCTACGCCGTTCGGGTGGAGGACGCTGGCAGGCGCGTGGACGTCGCCGGGGAGGTCGCCGCGGGGCGCTCGTACCCCGGGTCGATCCCCGACGGGGCCTGTGTCGCCATCATGACCGGCGCCCCCTGTCCCGAGGGCACCGGCGCGGTGGTCCCGCTCGAGCAGGTGGAGACCGGCGAGGGAGCGGTCGTCCTGCCCCGACGGATCCGCCCCGGGCAGCACATGGTTCCAAGGGGGAGCGAGCGCGCCCGGGGCGACGCCGTGGCCCGCGAGGGGGCCCGGCTCACGCCGCTGGCCGTCGGCGCCGCGGCCTCGGTGGGTCGGCTGCGCCTGCGCGTTTGCGTCCCACCCTCCGTCGCCGTCATCGCCACCGGCGACGAGGTGGTCGACGCGGCCGAGCAACCAGGGGCGAGCGAGATCCGCAACTCCAACGGTCCGATGCTCGGCGCCGCCGTGCAGCAGCTTGGTCTGCCGCCGCCGCGGTTGCTGCACGCCGCGGACAGCGCTGAGAGCCTCTCCCGCTCGCTCGCCGACGCCGACGCCGACGTCGACGTTGTGCTGATCAGCGGGGGCGTCTCCGCCGGCCGCTACGATCTCGTCCCGGCGGCCCTGGAGGCGGCCGGGGTCGAGGTGGTGTTCCACAAGGTGACCCAGAAGCCGGGCAAGCCGCTGCTCTTCGGCGTTCGTGGCCGGCAGCTATTCTTCGCGTTGCCCGGAAACCCGCTGAGCAGCTACTTCTGCTTCCACCGCTACGTCGCCGCGTCGTTGCGGCGGACCCTCGGGCTGCCCGACGCCGAGCCGGCGCGCGGCGTGCTGGCCGGGTCCCTCGCGGTCTCCAGCGAGCGGACGCTGTTCCTGCCCGCCAGGGTGGAGCAGCAGGATGGCGCGTGGCGCGTCCAGCCCCTGTCCGTCGGGTCGGGCAACATCTTCGCCTGCGTGGAGGCGCGCGCCTTTGTCCGCTTGCCGCCGGGGACGCACCGACGGTCGAAGGGGGAGGGTGTCGCCTTCCACTGGATGTGACGACTGGATCTGAACAAGGGGACCACAATGAGCGAGCTCACTCACCTGGACGGGGCAGGACGGGCGCGGATGGTGGACGTCGGCGACAAGCCGGAGACGGCGCGGATCGCGGTCGCCACGGCCAGGGTCCGGATCCGGCCCGACGTGGTGCGACGTATCGCGGGACACGCCGTGGCCAAGGGGGACGTGCTGGCCGTGGCCCGCATCGCGGGGATCATGGCTGCCAAGCGGACCGCCGATCTGGTCCCCCTCTGCCACCCCCTGGCGCTGGACGCGGTGGAGGTCGAGCTTGACCTGGGAGAGGACCACGTGGCCATCCGGGCGACGGTGCGCAACCACGGCCGGACCGGCGTCGAGATGGAGGCGCTGACCGCGGCGAGCGTGGCCGCCCTGACGGTCTACGACATGTGCAAGGCGGTGGACCGGGCGATGACCATCGAGGAGGTCCGGCTGGAGGAGAAGGCGGGAGGCATGGGCGGGCGGTACCAGCGGGAGGAGCGCTGATGGAGGGCAAGATCGTCGCGGTGTGCACCGCCGCCGGGCGCGGCCAGAAGCAGCCCGTCCCCCGCCTGTGCCTGGTCCGGAGCCACGGCGTCGAGGGGGACGTCCACGCCGGCACCTGGCACCGGCAGATCAGCCTCCTCGCCGACGAACAGATCGACGAGCTGCGCGGCCGGGGGCTGGCGCTGGCGCCCGGCGCGTTCGGCGAGAACCTGGTCACGCGGGGGATCGACCTGGAGGCCCTCGAGGTGGGGCGCCGCCTGCGGGTCGGAGAACGGGCGGTGATCCAGCTGACCCAGCGCGGCAAGGAGTGCCACACGCCGTGCGCCATCTACCACGAGGTCGGCGATTGCATCATGCCCCGGGTGGGGCTGTTCGCCCGGGTCCGGCGTGGTGGCGAGGTGGCCCCCGGCGACGTGGTGGCCACGGACCCGGCGCTCGACGAGGTGCGCTACGCGGTGATCACGGTGAGCGATCGCGGGGCGCGAGGCGAGCGGGAGGACCGGGCGGGCCCGGTGGCGGACGAGCTGCTCGTGGGGGCGCTGCGCGGTCATCGCATCGCGGCGGTGGTGTTGCCCGACGAGCGGGAGGCCCTCGAGCCCGAGCTGCGGCGGCTGTGCGACGACGAGATCTGCGATCTGGTGCTGACCGCCGGGGGCACGGGGCTCTCGCCCCGTGACGTGACCCCGGAGGCGACGCTGGCGGTCATCGACCGCGAGGTCCCGGGAATGGCGGAGGCGATGCGCGCCGCGGGTCTCGCGCACACGCCCCACGCGATGCTCTCGCGCGGGGTGTGCGGGCTGCGCGGGCAGACCCTGATCGTCAACCTCTCCGGCAGCCCCAAGGCGGTGCGCGAGCAGCTCGAGGCGCTGCTGCCGGCGCTGCCCCACGCGCTCCAGACGGTGACCGGGATCCCCCGGGACTGCGCACGCTGAGGCGGTCAGTACCCCTCGTAGCCGTCGAGGTTGTTCAGGTCCACGCCGACCTGGGTGTCGAGAGGGGAGAGCCCCTGCCGCGCGGCGCCGAGGAAGTGCTTGGGGGCCAGGTAGCCGTAGGTCTTCGGGTTGAAGAACGCCTCGACCATGTCCTCGTAGCCGTCGGCGACGAGCTTGGTGTGGAACGTGGGCAGGATCCCGGTGGGCGCGAGGTAACCCTGGACCTGCCCCGTGTCGTCGACACCTGTCTGGGTGAAGACGAACAGATCCTGGATGCGGTAGTCGCCCTTGGCGTCGAGGGGGAGGACCTCGCTGATCGCCGTGACCTTCCGCGATCCGTCGCGCAGGCGGCCCTGGCAGACCACGATGTTGATCGCCGAGGAGACCTGGGCGCGCACCGCGCGCAGGGGCAGGCCGACGTCGGCGAGCAGGGCGAGGCTCTCCAGCCGGGACAGGGTCTCCAGCGGGCTGTTGGCGTGGCAGGTGCTCAGCATGCCGCCGTGGCCGGTGTTCATCGCCTGCAGCAGGTCGAAGCACTCGCCGCCGCGGACCTCGCCGATGACGATACGGTCGGGGCGCAGGCGCAGGGCGGAGTGCAGCAGATCGCGGATGGTGATCGCGTGGCGGCCGTGGCGGTCTGGCGGTCGGCTCTCCAGCGGGACGAGGTGCTGCTGACTGAGCTGGAGCTCCGCCGAGTCCTCGATGGTAAGGATGCGCTCCTCGTTGGGGATGAAGAGGGAGAGCACGTTGAGCAGCGTGGTCTTGCCGCTGCCGGTGCCGCCCGCGACCATTGTGTTCTTCTTGCTCTGGACCAGGACCTCGAGCAGGCGTGCGGCCTCTGGGGTCAGCGAGCCGAAACGGATCAGATCGTCGATGGTGTAGCCCCCCGGGTAGAACTTGCGGATGCTGATCACCGTGCCGCAGCGCGCCATCGGTGGCAGGATCACGTGGATCCGGGAGCCGTCCGGCAGGCGGGCGTCGAGCCGTGGGTGCTCCTCACTCAGGGGCCGGCCGACGTACTGGGCCATGTTGCGGGCCGCGGCGAGCAGCCCATCCTCGGTGAAGCGGACGTTGGTGCGGTAGAGCCGACCACCTTGCTCGATCCACACGTCATCTGGACCGTTGATCATGATTTCGGTGATGCTGGTGTCGTCCAGGTAGGGCACCACGGGCTGGAGAAAGGCCCGTAGCGACTCGGAAAACATGCTCATGGCCGAATCCATCCTGCCCCGGGCGACCTGAGCTCGCCCGGCTCCACATCCTACCATCGCGAGGATGGAGGGCGAACTGCGAATGTGGAGGTGCGGGCACGCGAGTGTCAGTTTGACATGACGCATTGTCAGCGTGGCGCGCCCACGTGTCTGCGTGTCATACTGGCGCGAGCAATCCCCGTGTGTTGGCACATTGGCACGGGGAGTGCTTTGGAGGCATTTCGACCGGAGGACGATATGCCAGAGAACGAGGTGACGGTGCTGCTCGTGGACGACGAGCAGAGCATCCTCGAGTCCCTCTCCCGCATCTTCGCCAAGGAAGGCTACACGGTGCTCACGGCGACCGACGCCAAGCAGGGGCTCGACCTGCTCCGGCGGCGGCCCGTCAACGTGGTGGTCACCGACCTGGTGATGCCCGGCATGAACGGCACCGACCTGCTCAAGGCGGCCAAGGCCGTCGCTCCCGAGACCGAGGTGGTGATGATGACCGCCTACGGGACGGTCGAGAACGCCGTGGAGGCGATGAAGCAGGGCGCCTACGACTTCGTCACCAAGCCGCTCAAGCGCGCCCACATCGTCGGCGTTGTGAGCCGGGCCGTGGAGAAGCAGTCCCTGGTCGTCGAGAACCGCAACCTGAAGGCACAGCTCGAGGCCTCTCGGCGGCGGTCCATCGTCGGCAACAGCCTGCCCTGGCGCCGGATGATGGATGTGGTGATGCAGGCCGCGCCGAGCTCCGCCACGGTTCTCGTGCAGGGCGAGAGCGGCACGGGCAAGGAGCTCCTGGCCCGGGCGATCCACGAGCACAGCCAGCGACCGAGCGGACCGTTCGTTCCGGTCAACTGCGCCGCGATCCCCGAGACGATCATGGAGGCCGAGCTCTTCGGCTACGAGCGCGGCGCGTTCACCGGGGCGGTGGCGCGGCGCGACGGCCGCTTCAGCCTGGCCCACGGCGGGACGCTGTTCCTGGACGAAGTGGGCGAGATCAGCCCCCAGGTCCAGGTCAAGCTGCTGCGCGTGCTGCAGGAGGGAGAGTTCGAGCGCCTCGGAGGCCGGACCCAGAAGGTCGACATCCGCCTCGTGGCGGCGACCAACAAGGACCTGGCCACCGAGGTCAAGGAGGGGCGTTTCCGCGAGGACCTGTACTACCGGCTCAACGTGATCACGGTCTACGTGCCGCCGCTGCGCGAGCGCGCCGACGACGTGCCCCTGCTCGCCGACTTCTTCGTCCGCCGCTACGCCGACAAGAACGGCAAGGAGGTGACCGGCTTCACGCGGGCGGCGATGGATCGCCTGGTCGGCTACCACTGGCCGGGGAACGTCCGCGAGCTCGAGAACGTGGTCGAGCGCGCTGTCGTGCTGACCAAGGAGCGCGTGGTCGACGAGGAGGTGCTGCCGCGGTCGCTGTTCGACGCCGGCGCGTCGGCGGGGCAGTCGATCCACGTCGCCGTGGGCACGCCGCTGGAGGAGGTGGAGCGGCGGCTGATCTTCGAGACGCTGCGGCGCACCAAGGGCGACAAGCGGCTCGCCGCCCAGCTCCTGGGCATCGCCACCCGGACGATCTATCGTCGTCTGGAGAGCTTCCGCGAGGAGGCGGGGGAGGAGGCCGGTGAGGTCCAGGAGACCCCCCCCGAGTAGCCTCGGCGCCGGGGGCCGGGCTATGATGACCCGGTGGCCCGTTCACTCTGCCTGCTCCTGATGCTGCTTCCCTCCTGCTCCGACCGCTACACCTGCCCCGATCCCGTGGGGCCGATCGTGCGTGACGACTGCGCGGTCTACGCCAACCAGTACGAGTCGCTGGCCGTCTCGGTGCGCGCCTCGGTGGGGCCCGTCGAGGTCGGCGCCGCCGCGGGCAAGCAGAGCATCCGCGACCCCTCCGAGCTGATCCAGCTGCTCAAGCAGCAGACCCTCGCCCTGTGCAAGGACTTCAACACCTGCCGCGTCCCGCCCATGGACTACCGCCGACGCCGCGAGGAGGCGGACCGCAAGTACACCGCGATCCTCGCGATCCAGCAGCAGCTCGCGCACGAGAGCGACGCGGAGAGCAAGCGCAAGCTGGTCGCCGCGCTGATCGACGTGCTCTCGGCGGGCCTCGAGAAGCCCCGCCCGCCGGGCAAGCCCCGCGGGGGCCGCTGCCGCTTCGACAAGGACTGCGCCGACGGCCTGGGCTGCTGCAAGGAATGCGTCCGCGGCAGCTACGAGCACATCCCGGGCACCGGCAACGTGCGCCGCGTCCCGGGCCGCGAGCTCCCCTGGGGCCGCTGCGAGCGCCACTGCTTCCCCTGCCGCTGAGGGACCATGTCGGTTGACATGGGCATCTTGGCGGTACATCATTTTGTACATGAAGCATGTACATCTGGTGCTCCAGGAGGATCTCGTGGACGAGCTCAGCGGGGTCGCGGCCGAGGATCAGACGACGCGGTCCGAGATCATCCGCATGGCGCTTCAGGACTATCTCCGTCGCCGGGCGCGGGCACGCAAGGACGCAGAAATGAGAGCCTACGCAGAGAGCATGGCGGATCACAGCGGCGACTTCGTCAACGAGGCCGACGAGGCGGTGGTCGAGCAGCTGCTCCGGGAAACAGACTGGTGAGAGGCGACATCTACTTCGCGGATCTCTGGCCCCGGTCCGGCTCGGAGCAGCGCGGCCGACGGCCCTGCATCATCATCTCCACCGACGCGTTCAACCTGGCCCGCGGGTGGCGGAGCGTGACCATCGTGCCCCTGACGACGTCTGCGCCCTGGAAGAGCTCCCACACAGTCGTGCGCCTGAAAAAGGGCGAAGCCAACCTCCCCAGGGGCTGCGCCGCCCTGGCCCACCAGATCACCACGATCGATCGCGAGAAGCTGGTCACGCCGAAGGTCGGCACGCTTTCTCGGGAGCGCCTGGTCGAGCTGGAGCAGGCGATCCTGAGCTACCTGGGCATCGAGGTGGACCGAGGGGCTTCACCCGGGTAGGAAATCTGGTAGTAGGAATGTACTGGGCCCGGTTGCCCGGCGACAAGCGACGCCCCGTGCTGGTGCTTTCGCCGGACGAGAGGAACCGCCTGGCCTCCGACGTGATCGTCATCCCTATCTCCAGCGTGCTGCGAGAGGGGTCGTGGCACGTGCGGCTGGGCC
>Ga0316576_10000004_pt1 | contig 64040 bp, 61 predicted proteins | sample S0NA_FD_203075 | JGI IMG/M metagenome (GOLD analysis project Ga0316576, IMG submission 203075) | Rhizosphere microbial communities from salt marsh grasses in Alabama, United States - S0-2_050615r3r5 | ecosystem: Host-associated > Plants > Roots > Rhizosphere | place: USA: Alabama | collected...
CCGTTGACCCACAGGGCGAGGCCGGTGACCGTGGCCCCGGGCGGCACCGGGTAGGAGAAGAAGGCCTCGAGGTTCATGTCGTGGGGGTTCTCGAACTCCTGGGTCACCACCACCCGGGCCACCGGGTGGTCGACGCGAAGCTGAACGTCGTGGCGCACGAGGCGCAGGCTCTCGTTGCGGTCGGGCACCTGCATGCCGAAGCCCTGGGCCAGCGCCGGCCCGGCGAGCAAGGTGCAGCACAGGACAGTGATCGTGCGCGTCATCGGAGCCTCCAGAGCTGACGGGACAGGGGTTGCCCGCCCTCCTCGAGGAACCACCAGGGCCGGATCAGCGACTGCCCGGTGAACCGGCTCCCACGCCGGTCCAGCCTGTCCTGGACCGGCTGGTTGATCGTCCGGTCGGTGAGCCGCAGGTAGGCCTCGGCGAGGACCTCCTGGCGCTGCCGGGTGTGGCTCGACAGGTAGCGCTCGACCAGGCGGTCCTCCTCGCCGCTCAGCGCGGCGATGGCCGCCATGCGCCGGGCGGAGTGGGGTGCCTCCTGCGCGATTCGGTCGAGGGCCCGGTCCACGGCCCGACGCGCGGCGGCGGCGTGCACCGCGAGCGCCGCCGCCCCGAGGGGCGGCAGGATCAGCGAGGCCAGCACGAGGGACAGCACCGCACGTCGCCCGATGCGGGCGGCGAGGGCGCGGGCGGCGTGGGTCGCCTGGATGATGGAGATGGACAGCGCCCCGTAGGGGCAGAGGCCGCAGAGCCCGAGCCCGAAGAACAGGATCGCGATCACCGACAGCGGCGCGATGGGCAGGAAGAGCAGCGCCAGGTAGCCCCAGGAGAGGCAGCCGAGCAGCGCGCCGAGCAGAAGCAGGGCGAGCAGCACGGTGGAGCGCGGCGGCGAGTGGAGGACCGTCCGATCTCCACGCCGGCGGCGGCGGCGGTAGAGCACCAGGTTGGCCAGGGTCGCCAGCGCCGAGAGGGCGACGAGGACCGTCCCGCCCGTGCCCAGCTCGACGACGTGGAGCTGGGCGTTGACCAGGAGGGAGGCGACGGGCAGGGCGACGCCGCCCAGCACGACCAGCAGGAGGCGGAACACCATCAGGCGGGGCTCGCCCAGCGCCGTGGACCCCTGCCGGCAGCTCGGGCACTGACAGGGCCGGTGCTCGAGCTCCGGCTCGTACCAGGGCGCCGCGCGGAACGGGTGCGGCGGCGCGGAGGAGGCTCTCGCGTGGCTCATGGCTCTCTCCTTTCTTTGCCGCGCGCAGCACGGGCTTGCGCGGCTCGCGGCCCCTGCCCCCTGCCCACCGTCCTCCGCTCGCCACCAAGCCCGGCGCGCGCGGGGTTCCGACAACTGTCCAGCAGCCGGCCGAGGACCCGGCGCGCCCGGCGGGGGTCGCGGTCCATGACCTGCAGGGTGGACCAGCGGTGGGATCGTCCGGCGAGGCGCTCGAGGGCGGCGGCGGCGGTGCGCCGCCAGAAGTCGCAGCGTCCTCGGGCGCCCTCGTCGAGGTAGGTGTGGAAGAAGTGCGCCGTCCGACGGTGGCTGTCCCGCACGACCAGGTGCACCACACAGCTGGCGGCCAGGCGCTCCTCGTCCCGCTGCGCCACCTCGAAGCCCATGGACCGCAGGCAGACCCGGGCCGGGTGGACCTCGCGGATACCCGCGGTGCTGACCAGCGCGACCTGGGTCTCACCATAGGCCCGCCGGACCACGGACACCCCGGGGGCGCGGGCCAGAGTCTGCTCGGACGGCCCGAGGGGCAGCGCCCGTCCGACCTCGCGGTCGAGGGAGGCGGGGAGGGCGAGGGTCGTCGCCGGGGCCGTCGGCCGCCCGGCGTGGACCAGGCTCCGCGCCGCGGCGCAGCCGAGGAGCAGCCCGAGCAGCGCGACTCGGCTCAGGCCGGACATGGAGGCGCTCCTTTTCTCTTTGCCCACCCACCCGCCCCACCGTCCGCATGTCCGCGCAGGCCGCGCCACAGCGCGAGGCTCGCGGCGCAGACCATGGCGAAGGCGACGAGCCCGATGCCCTGGTGCGCCAGCTCGGATGGGGGGCGGCCGAGCTGGAGCTGGGCCATGGCGAGCGAGATCACCCGCACCACGTTCGCCCCCAGCAGCAGCCCGGCCAGGGCGCACCAGAACATCGCCCGCCGCGTCCAGCGCATCTCGCCGCGGGCGAGGATCAGTCCGAGGAGCACGCCGCTATAGAGCAGCTTCAGCCCGGAGCAGGTCGAGTCCACGGCGACCACCGCGTCCGGCAGGTGGAGCAGGGCGCCCTCGACGCGGACCGGGAGCCCGTAGAGCGACAGGCAGGCGGCGGCGAGGCGGCCGACCAGCTGCTGGACCTGGAAGCCGAAGAGCACGTTGGCCCAGTGGACCACCGGCAGGCAGAGCATCCCGAGCCAGAGCTGGGGCTGGAGCAGCCAGCGCCCGCGGTAGGCGCGGAAGGCGACGAGCCAGAGGTGGAGCGAGAGCACGGCCAGCGCCGCGCCGAGCAGGTTGACGCCGAGCGGCGCGGTGACCAGGTCCAGCAGACTGACGGCGAGCAGCCCGAACAGGTGGGGCCGCGAGGGGAGGGCGCGGCGGGGCGGCAGGCGGCGCAGAGCGAGGACCAGGACGAGCAGGGCGAGGAAGCCCCAGGACTCGTAGGTCGCCTCGGTCCAGGTGCGGGCGATCCAGATCAGCGCCCGGTGGTGCTGGAGCGACAGGGCGGCGAGGGCCCCGAGCTCGAGCAAACCCGCGCGCGGCAAGGAATCAGCTGGTCTCGCATCCCTCACACCATCGAGGGTAGCGGGCCCTCCTGGCCCGTGGGTGACAGGGCCGAGGAAGGATCACGGAGGAAATGTGGCGGTTCTGCGGCGGCCGGGCGTCAGCCCTTGCGCGGCTTCGCCGGGCAGCGGACCCGCTTGGCCTTGAGCTTGCCGTCCCAGCGCTTGCCGACCTCGAGGACCTCGACCTCGTCCCCCGCCTCGGGCTCGAAGTCGCAGGCCTCGAAGTCGAAGGAGAGCTCGCCGTGCTCGGGGTCGTCGATGATGCCGAAGCCTTGCTCCCGGGTGAACTGTCGAATACGTGCGAGTGCCATGACGGGACTATCGCAGGCCGTCGCTGCCCGGGTCAATCACCACCTCTACCTGTGGCAGGAAGCCCTGTTGTTTCTCGCCGCACGCGGTACGATGATGCCCGAGGAGGGCCCATGACCGCCCAGAAGGAACGGGACGATCTGCTCGAGAACCTGTTACTGGCGGCGGGCGATCTGCTGTCAGAGCCTCAGATCTACACGGTTGCCGGCGACGATCTGACCGGTCTGCTCGCGCTGCAGGACGGCGCCGTCGAGCGCGAGCAGATCGTGCACCGGAGGCTCTCGCTCAAGAACCTCTCGGTGGTCTGCCGCTGCGCCGAGCTCGGGGTGCTGTACATCGGCCCGGTGCCCGAGACGGACCCCTGCGTCAACCTCTGCTCGCCGGCGCTGCTGGCGCAGAGGGGCCTCGTGGCTGCTCCCGTTTCCATCGCCAGGCGGACGGTCTGCCTGCTGCTGGGGCACCCGCGGGGCCGGGTGACCCGGGAGCTGCGGGATCAGATCCTGGAGCTGGCGCGGGAGGTCTCCCTCGAGCTTGGAAAGCTCGCCGCCCGCCGAAAGCACGGGCGGGGCGCCGCCGAGCCCGAACGGGAGGGGCTGACCAGCCCCTACGGCCACCCGGCCATCCGGGCGTCGACGAAGAAGCAAGCTCCGGAGCGGGAGGGGGTGACCAGCCCCTACGGCCACCCGGCGATCGGAAGCCGGTGCGCCGAGGCGCCAGCGTCCGAGCCGACGGCGCCCGAGCCGGAGCCCGAGGTGGTCCTGCTCACCCAGCCCAAGGCGAAACCCGAGGCCGAGCGCCGGCGCTACCCGCGTTTTCCGCTCTGCGTGCAGGTCTCCCACCTCAGCGAGCACAACTTCTTCACCGGCTTCTCCGAGGACATTGGCGAGGGCGGGCTGTTCGTCGCGACGCACAGCGTGTTCGAGGTCGGCCACCGCTTCGAGCTGGAGCTCGCCCTGCCCGGCCAGCCCACGCCGTGGATCGTGCCCTGCGAGGTGCGCTGGCTCCGGGTCTACGAGACGGCCAACGGGCTGATCCCGGGGATGGGCGTTCGGTTCCTCGAGCTGACCCAAGAGATGCGCGAGCAGATCGGGCGCTTCATGCGCAAGCGGCCGCCCCTCTACGAGGCCTGATCGGGCGCGCCCCGCGATCAGGACGCGGCCAGGTGCTCGCGGTGCCGGTTGTTGTGGTCCAGCGTCCGCTTGCGGATGCGGATCGCCGCCGGGGTGATCTCGACCAGCTCGTCGTCGGCGATGAGCTCGAGGGCCTCCTCGAGGGAGAGGCGCATGTGGGGCGTCAGGTGCAGCGCCTCGTCCCGGTTCGCCGCGCGGATGTTGGTCAGCTGCTTGCGGCGGCCCGGGTTGACCACCAGGTCGTTGCCGCGGTTGTGCAGCCCGACCACCTGACCGCCGTAGACGTGCTCGCCCGCCCCGACCAGCAGCCGGCCGCGCTCCTGCAGCCCATGCAGGCCGTAGGTCACGGTCTCGCAGTCGTGCTGGGCGACCATCGCGCCGTTCTCCCGCCGGCGGATGACGCCTGCCGGCGGGCCGTAGCGCGCGAAGGTGTGGTACAGGGTGCCCTCGCCCCGGGTGTCGGTGAGGAACTCGGTGCGGTAGCCGATCAGGCCGCGGCTGGGGAGCTCCAGCTCCAGGGCGGCGATCCCGCCCTCGTCGACCTCGTGGCGCAGCAGCACCGCGCCGCGCTTGCTCAGCTTGTCGATCACCAGGCCGCTGGACTCCCTGGGCACCGTGACCACCGCGTTCTCGTAGGGCTCCTCGCCGTTCTTGAGCACCACCCGGGGCTGGCCCACGCTCATCTCGTAGCCCTCGCGCCGCATGTTCTCGAAGAGCACGCTCAGGTGCAGCGTCCCCCGACCGTAGAGGTACCAGAACCCGTGGGGCTCGGTCGCCTCGAGCCGCAGGCCGACGTTGTGCTCGAGCTCGCGCCGCAGGCGCTCGCCCAGCTGTCGGCTGGTGACCATCTGCCCCTCGCGGCCGGAGAAGGGCGAGGTGTTGATGCCGAAGAGCACGACGATGGTGGGCTCGTCGATGGGGATCGGCGGCAGCGGCGCCGGGTGCGCCTCGGCGCAGATCGTGTCGCCGACGGTGACCTCCTCGATCCCGGCGAGGGCGACGATCTCCCCCGTGGTCGCCGCCTCGCAGTCCACGCGCTGCAGGCCGGTGAAGCCCATCAACTTGGTCACGCGGAAGGGCGAGGGCGTCCCCCCGGGCCGGCAGCGCACGGCGTGCATGCCCCGGGAGATGCTCCCGGCGTGAATCCGGCCGATGGCGATCCGACCGAGGTAGTCGTTGTAGTCCAGGGTCGCCACCTGGAGCTGCAGCGGGTCGCCCGCGCTGCCCACCCGCGGGGTGACGTGCTCGACGATGGCCTGGAACAGCGGCGTCAGGTCGTCGCCGACCTGGTTCTCGGCGGTGCTGGCCCAGCCGTTGCGGGCCGAGGCGTAGATCACCGGGAAGTCGAGCTGGCCGTCGTCGGCGCCCAGCGCCGCGAACAGATCGAACACCGCGTCCACCACCGCCGCCGGCCGGGCCTGGGGGCGGTCCATCTTGTTCACCACCACGATGGGGCGGTGGCCGTGCTCGAGCGCCTTGCGCAGCACGAAGCGGGTCTGGGGCATCGGCCCCTCCACCGCGTCGACGAGCAGCAGCACCGAGTCGACCATGCGCAGCATGCGCTCGACCTCGCCGCCGAAGTCCTGGTGCCCCGGCGTGTCGACGATCTGGATCCGCGTTTTGCGCCACTCGATGGCGGTGCACTTGGAGAGGATGGTGATGCCCCGCTCGCGCTCCTGCGGGTCGGAGTCCATCACGCGGTCCACCACGGGGCCCCGGTCCGCGAGGCTCCCCGACTGCCGTAGCATGTGGTCGAGGAGCGTGGTCTTGCCGTGGTCGACGTGGGCGATGATGGCGACGGTGCGAAAACTGCTCATGATCTGACTTCGACTGCAGCGCAACCCATGACAGATCCCCGGGCGCCGGTCAATGGCCTTTGTTTTCGGGGGCCCGGGCGGGGCCCGGGCGCGGACGCGGGTGCGCCCCGGTCAGGCGCTGGACCCGGGCGGCCAGCGGGCTGCCCGGGAAGCGCTTGAAGAAGAGGACGGCCTCGTCCCGGGCGGGGGCGATCTGGCCCAGGTGCACCAGCGCCCGCATCTTGAGCAGCGCGCGCTCGTCGCCGACGCGGCTGCGAGGGAAGCGCCGCTCGGCCTCCCGCGCGAGGGCGAGGGCGCGCCGCGGCTGGCGGTCCACGACCCGTCGCAGCCGCTCCATCAGCCGATCCTCCGTCTCGGCACGCGGGGCCGGTGCGGCGTCAACGGCGAGGCGGGTATCCGGCGCGGGAGATCCGGAGCTGGAATCCACCGGCGTTGCCGGTGCCGACGGGGCGGAATCCGCAAACGTGGCCGACGGCGCGGGCGCCGGCGCGCTCCCCGGCCCGCCGCGCGTGTACCAGAGCGCGATCCCGGCGACGGCGGCGAGCCCGAGGACCAGTCCGGCCAGCCAGGGGCGGCGAGCAGGCATCAGTAGGCGGTCTCGCAGGGGTGCTGCGCGGCGAAGCCCTGGAGCGCCGAAGGCTCCCAGGGGAAGGAGGCGTCGTTGAAGGCCCAGGCCAGGGTGCCGCCGTAGCCCTGCTTCCAGAGGTCGTCGGCGAGCTGCGCCGCGCTGCGGGCGGGTAGCCCCTTGCCCGGGATCGCCGAGAGCCCCTGGAGCGGAAACTCGCCCATCACGACCGGCTTGCCGGTCAGGCCCACCGAGGCCAGCGTCACCGTGGTGTAGGGGTACCACTCGTAGACCCAGTCGTAGTAGTGCAGCTGATAGAAGTCCACGTCGACCTTGGTCCAGGCGCTGGCCCACTTGATCGCCGCGCTGCCGATGGTCACCAGCGCCGACGATCCCTGACGAAGGGTCACGGCCATCTCCTTGAGGAAGGTCTCCATCTGCGCGTGGGTCACGGCCTGCAGGCCGCCCTGCGGCGTGAACCCCTCCCCGCCGTACAGGCTGGGCCCGGTCATCGCCCACTCCGGCTCGTTGATCATGTCCCAGGCGATCATCCGCTTGCGGTGTGGGCTGCTCTCCACCGCCTGGGCCACGGGCAGCACCAGGTTCTGGAGCAGCTTCTTCCGCCGGGTGGCGTCCACCACCATGGGCTGGATCCCCCGGGTGAAGATGCCCGACTCCGTCGTCGTTGGCTCGAAGCTGTCGAAGGAGAACGGGGTGAGCATGATGTAGAGGTCATGCTGCTCGGCGAGCTCCAGCGCCTTGTTGACGTCGGCGACCAGGGTCCCGCCAACGCCTCCCGGGGCGTCGTCGCTGTCCCAGCTGATGCTCTCGGTCCAGAAGCGTGGAAACATCCACCAGCGGATCACGCTGACCCCGGCGGCCTTCATCTGGGCCATGGCCGTCGAGTAGGTCGCCGCGTCCTTGGACACCCCGGCCTGGCCCCAGGCCGCGATCCCGCCGAAGTCGCCGGCGAAGTGGAGCCAGGCCCAGTTGGCGCCGTACATGAACCGCTTGTGGCAGGTCCAGGTCACGCCGCCCGCCGCCGGGCAGGGATCGGAGCAGGCCGCGTCAGGCGACAGATCCGCGGCGGGCGTGGCGTCACCCGGATTGACGGGCGTGTCGAGGGGCATGTCAAGAACGGGCGCGGCGTCGTTGCTGTCGGACAGCCCGACATCAACATCAACGGACGCGCCGCCATCGTCCGAGCAGGCGGCGAGCAAGGCCAGGCCCGGCAGCAGAAAACGTCTCACAAATCCATCCTCCCCCAAAAAACGGGAAGAAACATCGAGGATTTTCGAATCCCACTTGATCCCACATAGGGGGCCGTGTATCCACACGTCATTGGAGGGTGTCCATGTCCAAGAAGATCGGTGTCTTTGTTGTGGTGTTGGGGCTCGGGCTGGCCTGCGGCCCGGAGCCGCAGGACGAGGAGGAGCGGGTGGACCCGGCCCTGCTGGGAGGCAAGGCAGACATCCCCAGCTGGCTCAAGCACATCCCAACGAACTGGGCCTGCGACCAGACGCTCAACGGGACGTTCTTCGGCTGGGACAGCGCCCACCTCTACAGCTGGGAGGGGAAGTGGGGCTACGAGCTCACCTTCACCTTCAAGGGGAACTTCCCCTGGTACAAGGGCGCCGTCGTCGCCGTCTATGACAGCGAGACCGGCGAGCGCGTGGCCTACCAGCGCAATCGCTGGGACAACGAGGCCCAGGTCAAGTACAAGGCCGAGAAGAGCATCAAGTACCTCGTGGCGGTCTACTCCGTCTCCATCTTCGCCACGGGCAGCTACACGCTCCACGCGAAGTGCGACAAGCTGTTCACCACCTGCCAGAGCGACGCGGGCTGCGCCGCGGGCGAGCTGTGCAAGTTCGACAGCGGCTGCGGCAAGACCGGGCTCGGCGTCTGCACGACGATCCCCCAGATCTGCACGGCGCAGTACGCGCCGGTCTGCGGCTGCGACGGCAAGACCTACAGCAACGCGTGCAAGGCCCTGTCCGCCGGCGTCTCCGTCGACCACACCGGCGCCTGCCCGACCCAGAACAACTGCGAGCTCGCCGGCGGTTACTGCGAGTTCTTCCTCAACGCCTGCAAGGCGGACTACCTCGACGGCTCCCCCGCGGACTGCCCGATGGGCAAGTCGGGCAAGTGCTGCGTGCCGGCGCCGTCGGTGACCACGGACAAGGCAGGTTACCAGGTCGGCGAGAGCATCGCGGCCAGCATCGAGAACACGACCGCGGGCAGCGTGTTCTTCGGCGGCTGCTCGGTGCTCAGCTGGGAGAAGGAGGAGAACGGCAGCTGGGTCGACCAGGGCCCGGACAAGAAATGCTTCTGGGAGGGCAACGCGGTCGAGGTCAAGGCGGGTGACACGCTGAGCGAGCAGCTCAACGCGCCCACGGACGGGGGGACCTACCGCCTCGCCGCGGCCTTTGGCATCGGCTGCACGTCGGGCAAGCCGCTCAGTCAGGCCGGCTGCACGCTCACGGCGGTGGCCCACAGCGATCCCTTCAAGGTCAAGATGTGCAAGATCGGCATGCCCAACCCGAACGCCTTCTGCCCGAACGGGAAGATGGTGCCCAGGCTGGACGCCGACGGGATCTGCACCGAGGGCTACGACTGCCTGCCCTGCCAGGTCTCGGACTGCGGTCCGGCCCTCGGCATGCCCAACACCCTGTGTCCCGATGGGACCACCGTGGCCGGCCCCACCGGCAACTGCATCCCCTCGGGCTGGGGCACCTGCAGCTGGGAAGTGATCACCTGCCCCTAGCTCCCGCGAAAAAGAAAACTTCAATTCCAGTCTTCTACAGCAGAGCATCGGTCGGCCCTTGACATTTGTATCACGTTGAGCCACAAGCGTGATACGCATGTATCACGGCCGAAAGGTGCTCGATGACAGCTGACGAGAAGAAGGAGAAGGTGCTCCACACCCGCATCCCCGAGTCCCTGGACGAGGAGATCCGGGGCCACGCCTCCCAGCTCGGGGTGTCGGTCTCCAACCTGGTGCGGAACATCCTGCAGAACGCGTTCGGGCTGGTCGGCGACATCGTCGCCGACACCACCTCCATCGCCCAGTCCACACGCGCGGTGACACGGCCCACACCGCCAGCTTCACCTCCTCCGCCCGCCCAGGGCCAGATCATCGGCTGGCAGGAGGCCCTGCTCAACCTCAACGCGGTCTGCGATCGCTGCAACGCGATCCTGCCCAGGGGGACCCGCGCCGCCATCGCCCTGTTCGACGTCCCCGGTACGCGCGTCTTCCGCTGTTTGAATTGTCTGGGAGAGGAGCTGAGCCATGGGTCAGGACCCGCAGACGAGCCCGAGTAGCCGGGTGGGGGAGATCGCCAGCGCGGTGATCAACCTGGTGACCCACGTGATCGACAACGTGGACCGCCTGGTCTCTGACGTCGTCACGGACTCCGGCGCGGTGGCGCGGGAGTCCGAGGCGCTCTACGCGGCGGTGTCCGCCGGGGCGGCCTCGGTGAGCGCGGCGATCCGCGGCACCCCGCGCTTTGGCCGCGTGGTGCAGGAGCTGGTCCGGCTGGTCCTCGCCTACCGGATGCACGAGGTCCGCGCCCGGGCGCTCTCCGCCGGGGAGGCGCGGCAGGCCCTCGAGCGGCTCCACCAGCGGAGCGCCGCCCGCCTGCTCGAGCTCTGCGTCGAGCTACGCGGGGGCGTGCTCAAGGTGGGCCAGTTCGTCTCCAGCCGGATGGACCTGCTGCCCGAGCCCTACGTCAGGACGCTCTCGCGCCTGCAGGATCAGGTCCCCGCCGTGCCCGCGGAGCAGATCATCGCCCGGGTGGAGGAGGAGCTCGGGGCGCCCCTGGACCAGCTGTTCGAGGCCTTCGATCCCGATCCGCTGGCCGCCGCGTCGCTGGCCCAGGTCCACGCCGCGGTGCTCGAGGGGCAGCCGGTGGCGGTCAAGGTCCAGGTGCCCGAGATCGAGCGCACCGTGGAGATCGACCTGGCCGCGATGCGGGTGATGGCCGGGGTGGTCCAGGACCTGCTGCTGCCGCACCTCGACCTGCGGACCGTCGCCGAGGAGCTGCAGCGCTCGGTGACCCGGGAGCTCGACTACCGGCGCGAGGCCCGGATCGCCGGTGAGCTCGCGCAAAACGTCGCCGGGCAGCCCGGAGTGATCGTCCCCCGCGTCCACCCCGGGCGGTCGGCCGACCGCGTGCTGACCATGGACCGGGTTGACGGGGAGCGGCTCACGGACTTCCTCGACGGTTGCGAGGGGGCCGGAGACGAGGCGGCGCTGAAACGGCGGGACCGCGTGCTCGAGCTCCTGGTCCGTGTGACCTGCGCCCAGATCCTCGAGCACGGCCTGTTCCAGGGCGACCCGCACCCCGGCAACTTCCTCGTGGTCACCGCGGGTGAGAGCGTCTCGGTGGCCCTGCTGGACTTCGGCGCGGTGACGCGCTTCTCCCCAAAGCTGCGTCAGGCCTACGCCGGCGTGGCCGCGGCGATCCTCGCCCGGGACCATCTCGCCGTCGCCGGGCGCCTGCGCGGCCTTGGCTTTCGCACCCGCGACGCGGACAGCAGCGCGCTGGTGCGCTTCGCCGAGATGATGATGGACGTGTTCCGGCCCGCTCCCACCGTGACACTGGCCGATCTGGACCCCCGCGCCGCCTTCGAGGAGGCGCTGGCCCTGGCGCGCGCGAACCCGGTGGTGGTCCCCCAGCACTTCGTGCTCCTCGGGCGCGTGTTCGCGGCCCTGGGAGGCCTGCTCCTGCGCTACCGTCCGCGCCTCGATCTGTTCGTGGTGCTGGCGCCCTACCTCGCGCCGGTCCTCGCCGGGGCGGCGCCCGGGCAGGCGGGTGCGGACGTCAGAACCGCCACTCCACCCCGAGGTTGAGGTCCACCGCCGCGTAGAGCTCGGCGCCTCCCCCGTAGCGCGAGAACAGCGGCCCCAGGGCGCTGGCCAGCTCGGCCCCCACGCTGAGCTGGGGCACGACGAAGTAGCGCACGCCGAAGCCGCCGCGCAGGGCGAGGGCCGTGCCGTGGTAGACGTTGAACCAGACGAGCTCCGAGGCGGCGCCGAGCTTGGTCTGCAGCTGCACGGGCCCGCCGGCCACGCGCCACTTGAGCTTGACGCCGAGGACCAGCTCCATCGCCGAGCCGCGCCAGCCGTCGCAGACCCAGACATCTCCCTGGCTCCAGTAGCAGCGTCCTCCCTCGCCAGCGGTGACGTTCAGCTGAAGGTTGATCCAGGTCGGTCCGTCGAGGTGCCGGCCGTACTCGTTGAACCACTTGAACCCCCCCGGCGTGAAGGCGCTGAGGTCCGCCGCGAAGCCGACGCCGCCGGAGATCTCGTTGGGGTGCGCCGGGCTGTAGCGCTTGACCACGCGGGCCTGGGCGGGGCCGGTCCAGAGCAGCGCGCAGGCCAGGGAAAGGACGAGGGCTGGGCGCATGGCATCCTCCTGGGAGGGATCCCTCCACGCAGGATGCGCGCCAGATCAGTCCCCCGTCGTCTTCAGGGGTTGTCGGAGCGCACGGGTGCGGGTGCTGGTTGCCGCCTGCAGGCGAGCAGCGTCACCCGTTCCGTGTCTAGAGCTTCTTCGCCAGCTTCTCGACGCGGCCGGACAGCTTCTTGAGCTGGGCCCGGATCGCGGTCAGCTCGGCGCGCAGGTCCTTCTTCGCCCCCTTGCCCTTCGCCGGGGCCTTGGCCTTGGCCTTGGCCGGAGCCTTCGCCCGGGTCTTCGCCGTGGCCTTGGGCGTGGCGCTGCCGAGCGCCTTGCGGCCCTTGGCCGTGGCGGTGTACTCGCCGCGCCCCGCGCGCTTGACGTAGCCCTGCTCGACCAGCGGTCGCAGGTGGTTGCGAACCAGGCTGTTGGCCTGCCTGCCCACCGCCTGGGCCGAGCGGCCGCCGCCCTTGGCGGTCAGCATGCGCTTGGCCTCGGCCTGGAAGGCCCGGGCCAGATCCTCGAGGCTCACCCCGCCCCGGCTCGTTGCGATCTTCTTCAAGATCCGCTGCGCGTTCTTGTGCATCGTGCTCCTCCGAAGAATTCGTGCGAGCCCGCATGATAGGGCGAGCGGCCGAGTCGTGTCACCGAAAATGCGGCTAGCCCAGCACCTTCTTCAGCTCCTCGGCGAGGGTGGTGAGCCGGTAGGGCTTCTGTAGAAACCCCACGGCGCCCCGCGCGACCAGACCGTCAGCCAGCTCCTCCCGGAAGTAACCGGACGAGACCAGCACCTTAATCGCCGGTTCGATGGCCCGCATCGCCTCGAGGGTCTCCTGGCCGTTCATCCCCGGCATCATCACGTCGAGGATCACGCCGGCGATCTTGCCCGGGTGCGCCCGGAGCTGCTCGAGCGCCCGGGCGCCGCTGTCGGCGAGCAGGACCGTGTAACCGAGCTTCTCCAGCATCCGCTGGCTCGTCAGGCGGACGGTCGGCTCGTCGTCGACGACCAGCAGGTTGCCCCTGCCGTGCCGCGGCGCCCACGCGGCGGTGGGCGCCGCCGCGCGGGTGCTCGAGCGCGGAAGCGCGGGGAGCAGGACCTCCACCGTCGTGCCGCGACCCGGCTCGCTGTGGAGCTCGACCTGGCCGCCGTGGTTGGTCACGGTACCGTAGACCATGAAGAGGCCGAGCCCCGACCCCTCGCCCGGGGCCTTGGTGGTGAAGAACGGCTCGAAGGCGCGGGCGCGGGTCTCGGCGTCCATGCCCGCGCCGGTGTCGGTCACGGCGAGCCGGAGCATCGGGCGCCCGTCGCGCTCGGCGCACGTGGTGGTGAAGGTCAACGTTCCCCTGCCCTGCATGCCGTCCGAGGCGTTGAGGGCGAGGTTGAGGATGACCTGGTTGAGCTGGGCCGCATCGCCGTCGACCTCGTCGGGATCGGCCCGCAGATCCGTGCGCAGGACCACCCCCTTGGAGAGGGTGCGGCCCAGCAGCTCGACGACCTCGCGCACCGCCCTGTTGACCGAGATGCGCCCCGTCTGGACCTTGCCCTTGCGCGCGAAGCCGAGCAGGTTGCGGGTCAGCGCGTGGCCGCGATCGCAAGCGGCGAGGATGCTCACCAGGTCCGGCCGGACCGGGTCACCGGCGGCGGTGTTCTCCAGGAGCAGCGACGCCAGCCCGGTGATGGAGGTCAGCACGTTGTTCACGTCGTGGGCCACCCCCCCCGCCAGGTTGCCCAGCGCCTCCATCTTCTGCGACTGATGCAGCTGCTCGATGATCGCGCTTCGCTCCTGCTCCAGCCGCTTCCGCTCGCTGATGTCCCGCGAGATCTCGGTGAAGCCGACGACCTCGCCGTCCCTCAGGATCGGGTTGAAGGCGAGCTCGAAGTGACGGGTCTGGCCGTCGAACTCGCGGCTGTACTCCACGCGGAAGGCCTCGCCGCCGAGGACGCGGCGGTGCAGGCCCTCCCACCAGGCGACCTCCTCGGGGTCGGGCAGGAGCGTGTGCGGGCGGAGCCCGACCCGCATCTCGATCCCCGCCGCCTTCATCACGCGGCGGTAGGCCTCGTTGAACAGCACCGGCGATCCCGTCGCGTCGCAGACCAGGAAGAAGTCGGTGGTGTGCTCGAGGAGCGCCGCCAGGCTCTCCTTCGCATGCCGGAGATCGTCCACAAGGTGATCAGGGGATTCCTGAGCCACGGTGCCCTCCACCTCCGTCACTGGCAAGGGTAGTGCGCCGGGGATTCCGATCCAGAAAAAAAAGTGTGGCTCAGTTGCAGCTCGCGGCGACAACCAGGCTGTAGCGCTGGGGGCCACGGGGGACGTCGTGGGCCCGCACCTCGAGGGTCCACCAGCCCGGCTCGGGCCGGTCCACGGCGACCTGCTCCACGTTGTTGCGGTGGTCCTCGCAGGTCGGGCCCAGCCCAGCGACGCCGACGCAGCGCCGGGCGGGCTGGATGTCCGAGGGCTTGATCGGGTCGAGCGCTCCCTGGGGGTTGCGCGGGAGCGGGTCGAGGACCCAGGGCCCGTGGATCTGCCCCGAGGGGCTGATCGCCACGAGGTCCAGATCGTTGACCAGCTGCGGCTCGCTCGGGGCCAGCGTGGGGCTGCCGGGAGGGTCGTCCCAGGCGAGGGTCGCGCGGAGCTGTTCGGGGCGGGCGGACGGGCTGATCGCCACGCGGTAGCTGTGGACCGCGTGCTCGGCGATGGTCTGCTCGATGGACTTGCGCCCGCCGGGCTGATCGGCGCGGAGCAACCGGTGAGCGGCGAGGGCGTCCACCAGACCGAAGCCCGTGGCGAAGTCGGGCCCCGTCGGGAGCAGCTCAGGGGCCTTGGTGTCCGGGTTGAGGCGGTCCCGCGGGTCCGCCGCGGTGTGCACCATGTCCCGCGCGGTGTGCACCAGCAGCGCCTTCAACGTCGAGGGCCAGGGCGGGGCGCTCGTGAGGTCCAGCCCGCGCTCGTCCGCGAGCTGCTCGAGGAGCAGGGCCAGCACGCCGCTCACGGCCGGCGCCGAGAACGATGTCCCGGCGACCAGCTGGTAGCTCTGCGTCTGGGCCGCGGCGGCGACGAGGCCGTCGACGTAGGAGGCGAGCTCGATCTGCAGCGCGGTGACCGTACCGAAGCTCGCCGGCACGCTCAGCGCGTGGGTCTGCCATCCGCCGTCCTGCTTCGCGCTGTCGAAGGGCGCGTAGACCACGTGGCGCTGGACGCCGTCCTCCCAGGAAAGGACCCAGAGGTCGGGCCAGCGCGTCTTTCCCGGCTCCTCGGTGACCTGCAGCCGCATGCGCAGCTCCAGCCGCTCGAACGCGCTCCCGTCGACGGGGAGGCCGCTTCGGCTCAGGCTTCCCCCGTCCGGGCGGAGCAGCTGCTCCTCCCTGGCCTCCCCGCCCAGCGTGATCAGGGCGTGCAGCGATCCCCCCTGGACCTTGACCTGGGTCAGGCCCGGACCGGCGGTCCAGCCCTCGAGGTCGCCGTCCGCGTCGAAGGTCCAGGCCAGGTCCGCCGCGCCGGAGGCGGCGCTGGCGACCAGGCGGATCTCGTCGACCTCGGCGGGGATCCCCTCCCGGGGGCGCAGGTCCTTGCCGCCGGGCGCCACCAGGTCGGGCTTGATCCGCCCATCGAGGGTCGGGCCGTGGCTGGACCAGGCGCAGAAGCTGTCGTCGTTGGCGTTGGTCGCCCCGACGACGAGGGGGTTCTTGGCCACGGCCTGGGCCGAGTAGTAACCCACCAGCCCGCCCGCCGCGCCGGCGCTGCTGCCGGTGTTGCCCACGGCCCAGACCATCGGCCGCGGCGGATCGAGCCCGTTGTCCCCGGTCAGGCCGGAGTGGATCGCGTTGTCCACGAACGCGCTGGCGTCGTTGTAGGTGCCGTAGGAAAGGGGATAGGAGTGGTTGTAGAGCTGCGCCTCGCCCACGGCGGCGGTCCAGGGGCTGCCCTTGTAGATCGAGATGAGCTTGCTGACCCGCGGCGCCTGGCCACGATGCTCGAAAGGCAGACCCGGCGCGCCGTGGTAGCTGAAGCCCGGGCTGTTGTAGCCGTTGCCGGCGAGGAGCGAGGCGACCGCGGTCCCGTGGGGCCCGAAGGGGCCGCCCGTCGCGGGGTCGCCGGTGACCCGGCTGCCCTGGCTCGCGCCCGTCGCGTCCAGGGCGTGCAGGTCCAGGTGCGCGCCGTCGACGCCGGAGTCGACCACCGCGACCACCACGCCCTGGCCGGAGTAGCCCGAGTAGCGCGGCGCCTGGCCCGGGCCGAGGCTGAATCCCTGGACCTCCTCGACGCCCGTCGAGCGACGGAGATCGGCGCCGAGCAGGGCGTCGGGGGTCCGCTCCTCGGCCACGCGATAGACCCAGGGGCGGCGACTGGCCGCGAGCTCGCCGGCGCGGGAGAGGGGCAGGCCGAGCTCGGCGAACGTCCGGCGCGACCGGCGACCGCGGGCATCGGCGAACAGGGCCAGGCGCCCCTCGCGGAGCCGGGCGTCGGCGGGCGCGGCCGGCGGCTCGGGGGGCAGCTTGTCGGCCGGGCGTAGCGGGCGCGCGGCGAGGATCAACCCGCGGGCCAGGGCCGCGGCGAGGTCCGCCCCCGGCCCGAGCGCGAGCACGGCCTCCCTCCCGCGTCGGGGCTCGACGAGCTGGATCCCCAGGCGCCCCAGCGGCTCGAGGATCGCCGGGTCGAAACCGCGCAGCCGGGCCAGGAACAGGCCCCCGCCATCTCGCGCGGCCAGCCCCTCGCCCGTCGGCGCGGCCGCGGTGACGCTGGCCGTCGCCCGGGCGGCAGCGGTCACCGTCGGACCGAGCAGGTCGGTGGTGACCCAGCCGGCGGCGCAGCTCTGCGCCGGCACGGGCCGGGCGTCGGTCCCGACGTCGTCGGCGCCGGCGTCCCGCGCGACCACCGAGCCGACGGGCGGCTCGCAGGCCGTGAGCAGCGCCACAACGAGGAGTCTTTGCACAGACCAAGCATCCCCCCGAACGGCGAGCGCATCAAGGCAAGGGCGAGCGATACAAAGGGCGCCGCTATTAGCCTTCCGACGGACGGCCACGGCGCCACCATCTGGACATGGGCCAAGAACTCGACAGCCCCTCGGGGCCCGGCCTGTGGGATTTGAACGGTATCGTGCTCTGCCACCTGTCCCGCTTCTTCCAGGCCGCGATCCAGGTTGTTCGCGAGTGGCGGGATCCCGACCGAGACTTGGTGGGGGCGCTGCTCACCCTCTCCGGCAACATGCTCTGGGCGCGCAGTGGGTTCGAGGCGGCGGACGTGGCGCAGGAGCAGCAGATGGCCTACGGCGGCGCGGTGATCGGGTCGGTGGCCGGGCGGGCGTTGGACGCCTCGGGCTCCGCCGGCCGCGAGCGTGCCCTGGCGCTGCTCGACCGCCTCGAGCGAGAGCTGCGCCGCGACCACGACGCGCTCCTCGAGCTGCTGGTGGACGAGCTGGGCCGCCTGGGGCTGCTCAGCGCCTCGCCTGCCCGGACCAACGCGGCGATCTGGGCGCTGCTGTTCCCCCGCTTCCCGTTCGAGGAGAGCCAGGGCGAGCTGTGCGCCCGCATCGCGCGCGAGCTGGCGGGCGGAGCGGCGGCGCCCCGGGTATAATGGGGTGGAAATGAGACCCCGGATCTTCGTCGTTTTGCTCCTCCTGTTCGCGCCTGCCGGCTGCACCTGGACCATGAGCGCCGCGGAGCGGCAGCGCATCTCCGACTGCCTGGCCCGCTGCAACGCCATGGGCCAGCAGGACCCCGGGCGACGCCCGGTGGATCCGCAGTCGGGGTTCGTCGACCAGCGCTCGGAATGCGAGCGTCAGTGCCACGCCCTGCGGTGATCGGTCAGCCCGGGACCAGCCCGAGGAGATCCAGCAGGCGGTAGCCGACCAGCTCTCCGACGGTGGCCGAGAAGGCGTTGGCCAGGAAGGCGACGCCGACCAGCGAGAGCCAGGGAAAGCCCTCCCACCTCCGCCAGCGCGCAAGCGCGACCAGCGCCAGCCCCTCGACGATGACGGCGAAGGCCTCGGCCACCAGGACGTAGTGCACCTGGTTCTCCAGCAGGGCGGGGAACACGAACCAGACCAGGGGGTGGGTCAACAGGTTGAGCGCGAGGCAAACGAGCAGGCCCCCGGCCGGTTTGATCGCCCGCCGCAGGAGCCAGAGGTAGACCGGCAGCTCGAGCAGGCAGGTCAGGACGAAGATGTAGGGCCAGAGCTGCATGGGGTCCTCCGACAGGTGTCCACCCTCTCAACGGGCACGACATTCGCCGAAAACAGGAGACCCGTCCAGCGACCCGGCCAGCAGTTACGCCGGGTTCCCCTGGCATGTGGGTTGCTCCTCCCCGGCTAGCCTCGAACGTGGGGCCTGAACCGGAAAAAGGAGCATGTCATGAAGACGCGTTTGATTTTGCTGGTGGCGGCGGGGATGTTCCTCCTGCCGGCCCTGGCCCAGGCGGACATCTACAACCGCACCCCGCTCGGGAGGACCAAGGCAGACTGGAGCCTGCGCAAGCTCATCGCGAAGAAGCTGAACACGATGCCGGCCCAGGAGGTGGGGCGAGGCAGCGGCAAGTTTTTGCCCTCCAAGGTGACCGGCTACAAGAGCATGCACCCGGGGGCCTTCGGCACCCAGATCTCCGTGGACTTCCAGGCCCAGCCCCGGATGCGGCTGAAGATCGACGGCAAGCGCCGGAGCGTCTACCTCGGCGGCTGCGGCGGCGCGTGCGGCGTCCTGCGCCCGGTCCAGGGCAAGGACCGGATCACCAACATCAGCATCACCGGGCTGTTGCGCTCCGCCCCGCCCCCGCTGCGGCGCTGAGCCGTTTTCCCTCCCTTCTCGTTGCCCTCCCAGGCGCGGCTCCTCATACTTCCTGGATGACGATCCTGCTCGTCAGCGCGATCCTCACGGTGACCGTGGTGTTGCTGGTCACCGAGGTGATCCCGGTGGACCTCACCGCGCTGGGTGTGATGGTGGCCCTGATGGTCACCGGGGTGCTGACCGCGCGCGAGGCGCTCGCCGGCCTGGCACACCCCGCCCCGGTGACCGTGGGCGCCCTGTTCATCGTCAGCGCCGGCCTGGCCCGCACGGGCGCGCTGGACCTGCTCGCCGCGCGGCTCACCGCCGCGACCCGTGACCGCCCCCGCCGGCTGCTCTTGCTGGTGCTCTCATTCACCGCCGTCCTCTCTGCGTTCATGAACAACACGCCCGTGGTGGTGCTGCTCATCTCGGTGCTCGTGTCGATCGCCGGGGAGCACCCGATCAGCCTGTCCAAGTTTCTTATCCCGGTGTCTTTCGTCTCCATCCTCGCCGGCACCTCGACGCTGATCGGGACATCCACGAACATCATCATCAGCGACATGAGCGCCCAGCTGGGAGAGAGGGCGATCGGGATGTTCGAGCTCAGCCGTCTCGGCGTGCCCCTCGCCCTGCTGGGCGCCGCATTCCTCTACGTCTTCTCTTTCCGCCTGCTGCCCGAGCATCGCACCCCGGTGCTGAGCAACAGTCGAGGCCGCGCCAAGCTCTACATCTCGGAGCTCCTGATTCCGCCCGGCAGCCCGTTCATCGGCTGCGACCCGCTCCACGGGCCCTGCAGCGGCGAGGACCTGGAGATCTACCAGGTGCTCCGCGACATGGAGGTCCTGGACCCTGTCGAGCGGCCCGTGGTCGTCGAGGAGGGAGACATCCTGCTGGTCAAGGCCTCCGCCGCGACGCTCGTCCGCCTGCTCAACCAGAAGATCGCCAAGCTGCCCAAGGGGGATCGGGGGACCCTGGCCGCCCCCTTCGACGAGGGGGCGCTCATCGTCGAGCTGATCGTCCCGCCGAGCTCGACCCTGGTCGGGCAGCGCTGGCAGGAGACGTTCCTTGCCAAGGAGCCCCACGTCCACTCCATCGGCGTCCAGCGCCAGTGGGTGCACTACCCCTGGACAAAGATGGCCGACCTTCGCTTCGCGGTGGGCGACATCCTCCTCGTGCAGTCCCCGCTCGACCACATCGAGCAGCTCAGGGCCGATGGAGAGCTGATCGTCGTCGAGGATCTACAGCGCCAGCTCGTGAATCGCCGCAAGGCGCCGCTGGCGGTGGGGATCTTCCTCGGCATGGTCGCCCTGGCCACGGCGGGGGTCCTGGACATCCTGGTCGCCGCGCTGGCCGCGGCCGTGCTGATGGTCGGGCTGCGCTGCGTGACCCTGCGGCAGGCCTACCAGGCGGTGGACGTCCGGACCCTGCTGATGATCGCCGGGACCCTGGCGCTGGGGCAGGCGCTGCAGCGCAGCGGGGCGGCCGACCTCTACGCCGCCACCTTCCTCTCGCTGTTCGCCGGCGCCAGCCCGACCGTGGTCCTCGGCGCCGTGGTCGCCTTCACGAGCCTGCTCAGCCACCTGCTCAGCAACAACTCCACCGCGGTGCTGGCGACACCGATCGCCCTGGCCACCGCACGGGCGCTCGGGGTCTCGTCGCGGCCCTTCGTCATGGGCCTTTGCTTCGGCGCCTCGGCCTGCTACGCCACGCCCATCGGCTACCAGACCAACCTGCTCGTCTACGGCCCGGGCGGGTACCGCTTCATGGACTTCCTGAGGCTTGGCGTGCCCCTCGACATCATCGTCATCCTGGGCACCACGCTCCTCGTCCCGCGGCTCTGGCCGTTCTGAGCCGTGGTATCATCACAGCGCCGATGCGACCGTGGCAGACACTGGGGGCCGTTTCCACCGACGAGGGTGAGCTGAAGCTGCTCGCCCGCGACGAGCGCGACTACATGATCACCGTCGCCGGCCGCGTGCTGATGGTGAGCAAGTCCAGCCGCTCCGAGCAGGCCCTGGCCAGCCTCGCCTGCGCGAGTCTGCGGCGGACCAGACCCGGCCCTCGCGTGCTCATCGGCGGGCTCGGGATGGGCTACACGCTTCGCGCCGCGCTCGACGCCCTGCCGAAGACGGCGCGGGTCACGGTCTGCGAGCTGACCCCCGCTGTGCTCGAGTGGTGCCGCGGCCCGCTCGCCCACCTGACCGACGCCGCGGTCGACGACCCGCGGGTCAGGGTCGTGTTCGAGGATGTGGCCCAGGCGATCCGCCGCGCCGCGTCCGGCGGGCCTCGCGGCCGCTTCGACGCCATCCTGCTCGACCTGTACGAGGGGCCCAACGAGGGGCGGCGGGGCGCCAACGAATCGCTCTACGGCGCGGCGGCGCTGCGGCGCAGCCGGGAGGCGCTTCGGCCCGGTGGGACGTTCGCCGTCTGGTCCGAGGCCGCGGACGCGGCCTTCGAGCGTCGACTGCGCACAGCCGGCTTCCACGCCGAGCGCCGTCGCCTCGACGGAGGGGGCCACCGCTACGTGGTCTACCTCGCCCGTCCGCGCTAGGTCAGCGCGGGCGGCCCTTGCCCCTGGGCTTCGCCGTTCGGCCCTGTCCCTTGCGCGGCGTCGCACCGGGCCGCTCCTGCGCCGCGCTCTCGGTCCGTGACGGCGGCCGCAGGGGCGAGTACCAGACGACGATGGTGTCCGCCGTCTCGTCCTCCACCGCGACCTGCTCGATGCCCAGCGCCCGGGCGACCCGCTCCGGGACGCTCTCCACGTCCTCGTCGTCGTCGACGATGTAGCGCACGTTCTCGGGGACGCTGATCAGGCCGAAGCTCTCCTGCTCCAGATCGGGGCCCGAGGCGAGGAAGGCGCCGTCGGCGCTCGCTTCGAGGATCGAGATGCTCTCGTTCTCGTGGAGCTCGAAGTGGAACGCGTCGCAGGCCAGACGTCGGGCGAGCTCGGCGAGCCGCGGTCGGTTGCTCCCGGGGGCCGTGTGCTGGAGCAGATCGGGCGGCTCCGCCTTGAGCAAGGACCAGCTCGCGGCGCCGGTGGTGAGGTAGCCGACCTCGAGCCGCTTCGAGCCGCTGCCGTAGTCCTCCGCGTGGAGCAGCTGGGCCAGCTCCAGGCCGATTCGATCCTCATCGTCGTCGCGAAGGAAAACGAGGCTGACTGACCGTCCCATAGGGGCTTTGTACCGTCGTCTCGCGCCGATGGTCAACGCAGGAGTCCACGTTGGAGGGAGTTTACTCGTGCAGTAATTTTAGTATTTTAAATGACAATTTTGTGGACGCGAACAAGGTTCCACGTAATAATAATATGAGGTTACATGAGAACCGCCCTGTTGCCGCTCTTCTGGGGGATCGTCGCGTGTGACCTGGTCATGCCGCTTGGCGGGGCGCTGCCCTCCATCGACCAGGGGCCCGGGATCGACTCCATCGGCGACGCCGTGCGCGTTGTCGCGGCGGTGACGGGGAACAAGGTGACTTGCAGCCTGCCCGACCTCGGACCGACGCTGACCTACACCGAATCGCTTCACCAGCGGCGGCGTCGGGCGGTTCACCTACTATACCGAGGCGTCGTTCGAGTACGTCAAGGTCAGCGCCCCGTGACCTGTCGCAGCTTGTGCGCGACCAGCCGCTCCACGGCGGACGGGCGCTCGAGGAAGTGGGGCACGAACCCGGCCCGGTCCAGGGCGACGAGGGTCGCGGTCGAGGTCCGCGAGCAGCTGTAGCAGATCTCCCGGCGCGCGTAGTGGCAGCGCGGGCAGACGACGCCGTCGCCCAGCAGGTAGAGCAGGGCGCGGTTGTCGGCGTGTGTGCGCACGGCGCGGCGGTAGGTCGGCAAGGTCCACTCGAGGTTGCCGATGGCGCTGTCGGTGATCAACACGAAGTCGCGGGGCCGCCCGCTCGAGCTGACCAGGCGCGAGGCCTCGGGCAGGCGTGTGCCCTTCTTCTGCACCGTGGAGAGCGTGTTGTAGATCGCCTCGGCGTCGCGGGTCGGGGGCTGGTGCAGCGCGACCGAGGAGAAGTTGAGCACCTCGACCTCGTAGCCCCGGGCGAGGGCGGAGAGCGCCGCGCCGGCGGCGCAGTAGACCGCCCGCGAGCTCTGCCCCGCGGCGTCGATGGAGGCCGAGGTGTCCACCAGCAACACCAGGGTCCTGTTGCCAGCGCGCGCCGTGTTGTTGGCCCGCGCGGCGCGGTACGGGTCGCAGGCCGTACGTCCCGAGCGACCGCCGATCTCGCCGCTGGCCAGGTCCACCAGCCCCACCGTCCCCAGGTCCGGTCGTCGCAGGCCGCCGCGAGTGCTGCTGAACAGGCGGCCCCCGTCGGCGTAGCGCGTCAGGCGCACGCCGTTGGCCGCGGCGCGGGCGACGGTCCGCGGCGCGCGGGGACGGGCGCGTCGGCCGCCCCAGAAGACGTCGAAGCGGTCGGGCCGCGCGCGCTTCGTCGGCGCGCAGCCGCGCATGGCGAGCGGTGAGCAGACCGGCAGCTCACCCCGGTTCGAGGGCTCGACGGTGGCGCCCGTCGCCGGGCGCCCTGCAGAGGGGCGAGCCGCCCGGCCGTGACGCCGATGCGGCGTGCTCCTTGCGCGGGGAGCCGGCGCCGTGGTTCGGACCCGGTCGAACGACCGCCGCGCGGCCTCGCCGGGCTGACGCTCGACGACCTCGACGTCGATGTCGTCGCCGGGCTCCACCGCGTCGAGGGCGCGTGTCCCCAGCAGCCCGGAGAGCACGAGCAGCAGCGCCACGAAGAGGTGGGCGCCGATGGAGATGAGCAGCGAGAGGCGCAGCTCTCGTGGACGGGGACGGGGCGGCATCGCCAGATAGTACGGTCACAGGGTGACCGGCCTTCTGCGGGATCGTCGTGACCGGGGTCACGAAAGCGGTGTTATCAAGAAAGGTTGAGAAGGCCTCCGCGGGTCAGGTTCATGCCGTGACCCACAGCGACGAACCCGTCCTCCTCGAGCTCCTGCCAGACGTTGGGCCCCTCGTCCGGCGTCTCGCTCGCCAGGATCAGGTGCTTGACGATCCCGTCGCGAGGCTCCTGCTCGCACCGCGCGGCCTCGAACGCCGGGCAGGTGTCCCGTTCGCCGCACTGCGACTTGTGGGTCGAGTAGAAGAGCTCCCGCCGCCGCCGGTAGCCGAGCAACACGTTCCCGTTCGTGATCAGGAAGGTCAGCAGCGAGCCGGACCCGCCGTCGAGCTCGAGCAGCTGCTCCACCACTCGGCGCAGAGCGTCGACCACTCGCCGCGTGCCGACGCCGGGGCTGTGCACGTCATCGACCAGACGGTTGAGGTGGGAGAGGAAGAGGTAGAAGCAGATCTCGCTGTCGGTGGCGCCGAGAATGAAGCGACGGAAGCGCTCGTCCACCAGCGCCCGGGCGCGCTCCCTGATCGCCGGGTCCTCGGCGAACCCGGCGATCTCGCCGTTGTGCGCGAAGGTCCAGGCGCCGTGCTGGAACGGGTGGCAGTTGAGCACGCCGACGCTCCCCACCGTCGCCTTGCGGATGTGCGCGAGGAACGTCTTCGTCGCCACCACGCCGCTCACCTCACGGAACAGCGAGTCGCTCATGGCCTGTCGGTCGTTGCGGATCAGGTGCGGGAAGCGGTCGACGTAGTAGGCGATGCCCCAGCCGTCGCCGTGTCGGCGGCTCTGCACGGCGAGGGCGTTCTCCGCGGCGACGAGGGACCGGTGCACGTGGCTGTCCACCGAGGATCGGAACCCATAGAGCCTGCACATGGACCAAGCATAGCCCTGTCCGCCGTTTATGGCATTCCGCTTGCTACCCTGGCGGGGCATGGCCCCAATCGCGGGACAGGTCGCCCTGCCAAGCTGTCGAAAACTGGGGTCCCCTGGCGGACTCGGGCCGCCCGGGGCGGGAAAATCGGAGAGCCCGCCGCCTCGTGTGTGCAGCCGGACGGTGGCACGGCGGGGCCCTGTGCCCCGGTCCGGCATCGTGGGGCAGTACCGCGTCGTCGCTCCCATCGCCGGGCGGGTCCACCGCGCCGAGCACCGACGGATCGGGCGCGCCGTCGCCCTCAAGTGGCTGGGCGACCCGAGAACCGCCAGCCGCGACCTGGCCCGCGAGGGACAGCTGGTCAACACGATCAGCCACGAGAACGTCGTGCTGGTCACCGACATGGTCCAGGGCGCGGACGGCGAGCTGTTCATGGTGATGGAGCTCCTGCTCGGCACGGATCTGCGGCGGCTGCTGCGCCGCGAGGGACCGCCGCCGCTGCACCGCGCGGTGCCCATCGCGCTGCAGATCTGTCGCGGGCTGGAGGCGGTGCACCGGGCCGGCGTGGTCCACGGGAACATCGGCCCGGAGCACGTCTGCCTCTCGCGAGACCGCGTGAAGCTCGTCGGCTTCGGCGCGGCGGCGCCCGACGGCGGCCTCGCAAGAAGCGAGGACGTCCTCGCGCTGGGGCGGGTGCTCGAGGCGCTGTTCGTCTCGCGGCAAGGGATGCCGGCGGCGCTTGACCAGCTGGTCCGCGGCTGTCTGGCGCCGGAGCCGGCCCGGCGGCCGGCGGTCGCGGCGCTGGTGGAGCAGCTCGAGGAGGCGAAGCGCGCCACGGCCAGCGCCCGGGACAAGATCGAGCGCACGGTTGTGTCCCGGCCGGCGCGGCCGGGCCAACGGATCTGGCTCGCGCTGGTGGCGCTCCTGGTCACCCTCGCCGCCGCCGGCCTGTTGCTGGCCGGCGGATCTCCAGGAGCCAGCGAGGCCGCGGTGAGCAACCGCGCGCCCGGCGCGCGGGTCAGCCGGCCCGGCCGGCCGTGGCTCGCGCGGGTGGTGCTGCGCAGCGATCCGGCGGGCGCCACCGTGTTCCGCAGCGGGGACCTGGCGGTGAGCCTGGGCCGGACACCGCTCGAGCTCTGGCTGCCCAACCCGGGGGACGTGGTGGAGTTCGTGTTTCACAGGGATGGATATTCAAACGCGAGCGCCGCCGTGGTGGTCCGTGACGAGACCCACGTCGGCGTCGAGATGGAGCCCGAGCATGCGAATCGGTAGTCGCGTCCGGTGGGCCGTGCTGGGAGCCGTTGTGTTTGCGCTGGCCCTGGGCGTGGGGGTCCTGCTCCGCCGCGCCACGTCCGCCGGCGAGCGGCCACGGGGCAGCGACCGCCGGCCGCTGCGCCTGGGCTTGCCTTCGTCCTTCCCGGCCGAGATCGCGCGCCGGGAGCTGGCCGGCCTCGCGCGCTACCTGCAACGTGAGCTCGGCCGCCCGGTGGAGCTGGTCGTCCCGCCAACCTACGAGTCGCTGCGTCGCGAGCTGCTCCGTGGCGAGCTCGACCTCGCCAACCTGCCCCCGCTGCAGTTCGTTCTCGCCCGGCGCCAGCACCCTGGCCTCAAGGGTCTGGTCACCTCGACCTACGACGGAGCGAGCCGCTACCAGTCCTTCCTGATCACGCGGCAGGAGAGCCCCATCGTCACCCTGCAGGATCTGCGCGGCCGCCGCGTCTGCTACGTCGATCCCGGCTCCACCAGCGGGTACCTGCTGCCGCGGCACTTCCTGCGCCAGCGAGGCCTGGATCCAGACACCCTGTTCTCCTCCGTCCGCTTCAGCGGCAATCACCTCGCCGTGATGCAGGATGTGCTGCGCGGCCGGTGTGACGTGGGCGCGATCTACTCCATCGCCTTCCTCGGGGCCTCGCGCAACGGGGTGGCCGGCCCCCGGCTCCGGATGGTGGCCGTCGCCGGTCAGCTGCCCTACGATGTCTTCTGCGCCTCACCCGGGCTGGACGAGCGCACCGCGCGTCGCTTCGCCGAGGCGCTGCTGAGCCTCGACCCGCGGCGAGAGCTGGGGCGCTCCAACCTCGGACCGACGTTCCGCATCAACGGCTTCGTTCGCCCCGACATCTCGCAGTACGACGTGGTGGACAGGGCGGCGCGACAGGAGGGCGCGCTCGATACCGCGTCCCTGGCTCGCCTGTCACCCTGAGCCTCGTCTCGCTCAGCCCTTGAGCCAGGCCAGGAGGCCGGCGACGAGCGCGAGGACGACCGACGCGGCGCCGAGGGCCCCGGCCAGGCGGCGCTCGGCGCGCGGCGCGAGGTGGCCGGGCCGGGGCATGGCGAAGGCGAGCAGGCCGCCGGCGAGCAGGCCGCCGAGGTGCGCGAGGTGGTCGGCGTGGCCCACGCCGATGACGAAGCCGTAGAAGGCGACGAGCATGGCGACGATGTGCCAGGTCTTGAAGCGGGACGGGTGGGCCTGGCCGCCGCGGATGTCGCGGATCCGCGTACCCGCGAGCACGCCGAGCAGGCCGAGGATGCAGCCCGAGGCGCCGGCCTTCACCGCCCCGCTGGGCGATATCGCGAAGCTGACCCAGTTGCCGGCCACGCCGGCCAGCAGATACATGAAGTAGGTCAGGCCCACGCCCCAGGCCTCCATCACCGCGGGGCCGAGGATCGCCAGGGTGATCATGTTGGCCAGCAGGTGGCGCAGCCCGATGTGGAGGAACGTCGCCGTGACCGTGCGCCACCACTGGCCGGCCCGGAGCAACGGCGCGTAGGAGGCGCCGAAGCGCAGGAGCACGGTGCGGCTCTCGGAGCCGCCGCGGCCCTCCATGGCGATCCAGACCGCGAGGTTGGCGACGATCACCCCCACGGTCCAGTAGAGCGGCGGGCGGCGGCGTGGCAGCGGGAGTGGTACGACCCGCCCGGGCCCGATCGACTCCTCCTCGAGGATCTGACGCGCGCGCGGCAGGTCCTCGTCGGGGACCAGCACCCTCCACTGCGGGCCGCTGCCGTTGCCGGCGCCGGGGATCGGCTCGATGATCGCCGGCACGCCGCCCCCCTGGAGGATGAGCTGGGCCTCCTCGGCCCGGGAGCGGCTGGGCAGGCGTGTGAGCTCCGACAGGCTCATCGGTGCCTCGCGGCCGGCAGCGGCGCGCCCTCGAAGGGCCGGGCGCGGAGGAAGTCGGGGCGGTAGACGGTCCCGGTGGCCCGCTCCTGGACCCAGCCGTTGACCAGGCCGGAGGCGTCGAGGGCGGTCACGGCGCGGCGGTACTCGCGCGGCGACAGGCGGCGGTGCAGGGGGGCGCGCTCCGTCGCGCGGTGCGCGGGGTAGTACTGCGCCATCAGGCTGACCCAGGTCTCGGCGCCGAGCGCCTCGGCGAGCCAGCGCAGCACGCCCCGCGTGTTCTCGATCGCCCCGGGGAGCACCAGGTGGCGCACCAGCAGCCCGCGGCGCGCGAGCCCGCTGACGGGGTCGAGCTCGAGCGGGCCGACCTGCCGCTGCATCTCGCGCAGCGCGCGGCGGTTGATCTCGACGTAGTCGTCCGTCGCCGAGAGCGCCCGGGCCAGCCCGTCGTCGCTGTACTTGGCGTCGGGCAGAAAGACGTCGACGATGCCCTCGAGCAGGCGCAGGACCTCGACGCGCTGGAAGCCGTTGCAGTTGAAGACCAGGGGCAGCGCGAGGCCTTGCTCCCGGGCGAGGCACAGTGCCTCGAGGAGCGCCGGGAGGTGCTGGGTCGGCGAGACCCACTCGACGTTGTGGCAGCCGCCGCGCTGCAGCTCGAGCAAGCGGGTCGCGAGCGTGGCCGGATCGACGGCCCAGCCCGGGCGCCGGTCAAGGGGCTGGCTGATCTGGTGGTTCTGACAGAAGCAGCACTGCATGGTGCAGCCGGCGACGAACACGGTCCCCGCCCCCCCCTGGCCCGAGATGGGCGGCTCCTCCCCGCCGTGGGCGCAGACCGCGGCCACCTGGAGCGCGAGGGGCTGACCGCAGCGTCCGGCCTGGCTCCGACGATCCGCGCCGCACCGCCGCGGACAGAGCTGGCAGGGACTCTGGAGCGCCCTGAGCCGGGTCAGGCGCTCACGCATCTCGGTGACGGACAGCATGGCTCGCTCCTCAAGGATAGGAGCGGATCATGTCGAGGTACAGGGCCTCCACCTCCTCGGGGGTGCGGGCCCGGGACAGCGCCTCGATGCGACAGAGGAACTCGAGACGGATCGTCTCGGCGGGGGAGTAGACCTTGTGCAGCTCGTCCTGTCCGATCAACGTCTCCAGCCACCAACGGGCCGACTCCAGCAGGCGCAGGGCGCGGTAGCAGCGGTGGGCCCGGTCGAGGTTGCCGTGCTGCGCCTGGCGGCCGACGCAAGCGAGCAGCGGCGTCCGCGCCTCGACCAGATCCGCGTCGAGCTGCCGGCAGCTCTGGGTGCGTTGGCACTCGGGGACGCAGTGCTTCGGGATGCTGCGGGGAGGGGGGGAGGGGCAGGCGCCCAGCAGGAAGAGAGACAGGGCCAGCGCCGTTCGCGTGGGGTGGTTGCGAACAGGCATCTAGCTCTTTTCGCTCTTGCCGCTCTTTTTGTCGCTCTTCTTGTCGGTGCTCGTCTCGCTCTTGGTCTCGCCCTCGGGCTTCGTGTTGGAGGTGCCCGGCTTCTTGCCGCCGTAGTCGGTCACGTACCAGCCGCCGCCCTTGAGGTGGAACGCGCTGAGGGACACGAGGCGCTCGACCTTCCGCTTTCCGCACGAGGGGCACTTGCGCACCGGGGAGTCGGTGATCCGCTGCCACTCCTCGAACTCGTGTCCGCACGCGTTGCACACGTACTCGTAGATGGGCATTACTACCTCCAGCGCCATGAACGTAAGCGCATCTGCCTGATTGTCAAGACCTCCCCCCGGGCCTTGACCTGCCTTGTGCCGTCGTTAACTTGAAGGGCAGGCAACAAGAAGTAACGGGAAAAACATGACAAACTCGACCCAGGCCGGCGCGGCGCCGGAGCTCGACGGGCAGCCGGATATGAGCGCCGTCGACGAGCTCAGGGCCCAGCTCGATCGCGCGCTTCGGGAGTCGAGCGAGCTCGAGGCCGACTTCAAAAACTACCGTCGACACGCCGAGGAGCAGCTGGCGCGGGCGCGGCAGGAGGCGACCCAGGAGGTCCTGGCCGAGCTCGGGGACCTCGTACGGGATCTGGAGCTGGCCAGCGCGGCGGTGGACCAGGACCTCGAGGCCGTGCGCCAGGGGATCGGCCTGGTGGCTCGCGGGATCCAGGCTGTCTTCGACCGGCACGGGCTCGAACGGATCCCCACCCGGGGCGAGCCCTTCGACCCCGCGGTGCACGAGGCGACCCTGGTCGAGCACCGGCCCGACCTCGCGCGGGGGACCGTCGTGCGGGAGCTATCGCCCGGCTTCCGGACCGGCGGACGGGTCATCCGTCCGGCCCGGGTCGCCGTCGCTGCCTGAGTCGCGGTCGACCCAGCCCTGGATCCGCCCGGGCAGCGGGGCTCCCGTCCGCCCCTCCAACAAGACCCCGGTGTCCCGGCTGTTGTAGGTGTTCCAGAACAGGACGGTGCGACCGGGCCGGGCCCGGCACTCGTCGATGAACGCCGCCAGCGCCTTCGCGGTGTAGGTCGTCTCGAGCTCGAGGCGGTCCGACTCCCGCGCCAGGGCGAGGGCCTGCACCCCGGCCTCGGTGGGGGCGCCGTAGCAGCGGCCCAGATAGCCGTGGACCACGCGCATCCGCGGGGCCGGGAGGTGCGTCGCCTCGAGCCCGGCGGCGCGGAGGAGCCGACGGGTCCGGCGGACGAGGAGGCGGACCAGGGTGAGGTTGGTCAGCAGCCGCTCCACCACCCGCACGCCGACGACCACGCTGCGCAGGCCGGCCGCGGCGCAGCCCAGGGCGAGGCCGGCCATGGAGCCTCCGCTGCCCAGCGCGAGGTAGATCTCATCCGGCTCGGGAAGGAGCCCCGACGCCACCTGCGCGCCGAGCTCCAGCCCGGCGGAGACGTAGCCCAGCGTGCCCACGGGCGACGAGCCGCCCGGGCCGATCAGGAACGCCGCGGGGCCGGCGCGGCGCTTGGCGCCGGAGAGGCAGAGGGGGACCAGCGGCCGGGCGGCGCAGGGGATCAGCTCGACGTCCAGCGCGCGGGCCAGGGCCAGGTTGCGGTGCACGGCGGGCGTGACCGGCTGGGGCACGACCACCGCCGAGGTGCTCATGCCGAGCTCGGCGGCGAAGACCGCGGTGGCGACGATGTGGTTGGAGCCGATCCCCCCCACGGTGACCACGCGGTCCGCCCGCCGGGCCTGGGCCTGCGCCAGCAGGTGCTCGAGCTTGCGCACCTTGTTCCCGCCGTAACGCGGGGCGCTCAGGTCGTCACACTTGACCCACAGCTCCCCGCCGAGCCGGCGGCTCAACCCATCCAGGCGCGCGACGGGAGTCGGCCAGCGCCCGAGGGGCGTCCAGGGGACGCGCCCCTGCAGGGTGGGGAACCGCTCGAAAAGCGGAGATCGCCCCATCAGCGCCGAAGGGAGCACGAGCGCTCGGTGGCAATCAAACGACGTCGACCAGCAGGACGGTGATGTTGTCCTTGCCCCCGCGGTCGTTGGCGAGGTTGATGCACTGCTGGGCCACGGCCTCAAGGGAGCCGCTGCTCATCAGCGTGGCGACCTCCTCTTCCTGGAGGTAGGTGTGCAGGCCGTCGGAGCAGAGCATGAAGCGGTCCCGGGGCAGGACGTCGCACTCCAGCGTGTCGACCTGGACATAGTCGCGGTGGCCCACCGCGCGGGTGATCACGTTCTTGCCCGGAGCGCGCGCCGCCTCCTCGGGGGTGATCAGCCCGTGCTTCAGCTTGTAGTTGATCAGCGTGTGGTCCTCGGTGAGCTGCTGGGCCAGGCCGTAGCGCAGGCGGTAGACGCGGCTGTCGCCGACCTGCGCGACGACGCCGAGGCCCTCGGCGACCAGCAACGACGAGACCGTGGTGCTCATCCCGCGGCGCTCGGGGTCCTGCTCGGCGAGGCCGAAGACCATGTAGCACGCCGACTGCACCGCGCTCTCCACCAGGCGCCGCACCTGGAACAGGTTGTCCTCGTTCGGATCGTCGAGGAAGGCCTCGATGGTCTTCACCCCACGGCTGACAAACCCGTAGGCCTCCTCCACGGCCAGGGCGCTGGCCACCTCTCCCTTGGCGTGACCGCCCACGCCGTCCGCGACGATATAGAAGCCGATGCCGTCGTCACGCAGGTAGCTGTCCTCGTTCAGCTTGCGTTTACGTCCTACATCGGAGAGGCCGTAGGATCGGACTTGCATGAGCCAGCCTCGCTCTCGCTCCCTCGCTGTGGTGACCCCCTATATTACACCCGGCGAACGTGGCCGACCAAGGCGATCCTGGGGGGGGCCGCCCAGGACTCCGGCCATTTTGTACGTGTTTTTCGTGTTTGGGCAACTAATGATCCGGTCCACTGTTGTTTACCGCGGGCTCCGGGCTATGCTCGGGCGATGGGCGATCAGACCCGCGCGCTCGTCGCGCAGCTTGCCGGCGCAACCGAGGAGGGGGGCCTCGACGCCCTGCTCGCTCGCTGGCTGGAGCTGCTTCGCCGCCGGAGCTGGAAGCTGCGTCGGACCGGCGACGCCGACACGATGGCGCAGCTGCGCGAGCGCTGCGCTCACTTCCTCAAGGCGCTCGCGGAGACGCTGGAGATCTCCGACGGGCTCGAGGTCGGCGCCCCGGTCTTCCGCGAGGCGGTGCAGAGCCTGTCCTTCACGGCGGGGTGGATGGCGGGGGCGACCCTGCCGGTCACCGACGCCGTCGCCCTGGTCTACGCCCTCGAGGAGGTGCTCGGCTGGCGCCAGCCTCGCTTCTTCCAGTCCCTGATGGTGGTGGTCACCGAGGCGTTTGCTGCGTCCCTGGTCCAGCGCGAGCACGCCCACCACCGCGACGTGATGGAGAAGAGCCAGGTGGTCTGCGATATCCACCAGCGGCTCCCCGCGCTGTTCCTCGTCGGCGATCCGGACCGACAAGCGCTGGAGGACGCCGCCGGGCGCGTGATGATGCTCGCCGCGATGCGTGACGCCAGGGTCGTGCTCGTCGACGGGTCGGCGCTGCTCGCGCCGGAGGCCGTGTTCCCCGTGGCCTGTCCCATGCTGGTGGAGCACGCCCAGGCCGCGTCGGTGAACGTCGTCGTCGGCGGGGTCTCGCCGCTGCTCGCGCGCGAGCTCCCTGCGGCGAAGGGCACGCTCGTGTTCTTCGAGACCTTCGCCGAGGCGATGGCCGCGGCGATGGAGGCCGGCAACCTCGCATGGGCCGAGCGCTAGCTCGCGTCTTGCACGGGCGCTGGAATCATGATTCATTCGTGACGCTTTTTTCAGAGGGAACGGCAATGCCGAACTACAGGATCATCGTTTCGTACTCCGAGGAGAAGAAGGTCTTCATCGCCCGGGCTCCCGAGCTCGAGGGTTGCGAGGCGGAGGCAGAGAGCCGCGCCGAGGCGCTGGCTCGCCTCGAGGAGGAGATGGCGGCGCAGATCGACAACATCAAGGAGCAGGGGGCCGAGCTCCCCGCCCCCATCGACCTGGAGGAGTTCGATGGTCAGCTGTCGCTCAAGGTCACTCCCGAGCTGCACCGCGAGCTCGTGTTTCAGGCGCGGGTGGCCCGGGTGGAGCTGGCCGAGCTGTTGACCGAGATCCTGACGCGCGGGGCGTTCGGCGGTGGCTGGCGTCCGCCGCCTCGCCGGCGGCAGGAGGGAGGCCGGCGTCGGGACGGTCAGCCCGACCGGTACCACGACATCATGGAGAACCGCGCCGACTTCATCGAGTACGTCCGTCGGCTGGAGGGCGGCGGCGGCGGCGGCGGCGGCGGCGGGCGCGGCGGGCGTGGCGGGCGCCGACGGTAGTTACTCCGGAGGCTTGAGGTCCTGCACGCCGCGCACGGCGATCTGTCGTGCGCCCTCTGACCAGCGCAGCTCGAGGGTGGCTTGGTCCGCGTCGCCGCCGGTGGGGGTGTAGCGCACGGTGGCGTCCATGGACGCGCCGGGGACCAGGACGTCGTCGACGAGCTCCGCCGAGAAGTTGCCCGCCCCGCCGGGCCAGCTCGCCGCGAGGGCCCGGGCCGGGGCGAGGCCAAGGTTGACCAGGTGGATCGTCTGTGTCGCGCTCGTGCCAGAGGGGGTCGGGCCGAAGTCAAGGGCCGTGGGCGAGACGGAGAGCACGGCCGCCGACCCCGGCCCGGCGAGCGGCACCTCCAGCTCGGGGCGCCCCGGGTCATCGCTGCGGATCAGCAGCCGCGCCGTCCGGGCCCCCGCCCCCGGGGGCGCGTAGCGCACCTCGATGGTGCAGGCCTCGTCCGGCTCGAGCCGCGAGGGCGCCGGGCACCCCTCGAGCGTGAACCCGGGATCGCTGACCTCGAGGCCGCGCAGCTTCAGCGGTCCGTCACCCAGGTTCAGCAGGGTCAGGGGCGCGCGGGAGCTCTGGCCCTCGTTGACGCCGGGCATCAGCAGCGCCTGCGGGTCGACCACCAGGTGCGGGCGCGCGCCGTCGAGCGGCCCGCACGCCAGCATGGCCAGGGCAGGGAGCAATGGCAGTGATCTTGCGACCATGGTGCCAGGGTAGGGGGGATGGGCCGGACGGGCAAAAAAACGGACGGCGCGCGTAGTGGGCATCGAACCCCCCTTGCTGGTAAAATCTTGAGCCGTGTCCAATCAGACCCTTGAGCCATTCGGCCGCTACCGCCTGGTGGAGAAGCTGGCCGAAGGGGGGATGGCTGAGATCTACCTCGCCAAGAGCGTGGGGGCGCGCGGCTTCGAGAAGCCGGTGGTGATCAAGTGCATCCTGCCGGAGCTCGCCGAGGACGACGACTTCGTCCGCATGTTCATCGACGAGGCCAAGGTGATGCTGCAGCTGAGCCACCCCAAGGTGGTTCAGGTGCTCGACTTCGGCGAGGAGCAGGGGCGCCACTTCATCGTCATGGAGCAGGTCCGGGGCATCGACGGCCTGGCCCTGCTCCGGCGCTGCGCGCACCTCCGCCTGCGCCCCACGACGGGGATCGCGGTCCACATCGCCGCCGAGGTCCTGGATGCGCTGGACTACGCCCACAACCTCACCGACCCGGAGGGGCAGCCGCTGGGGATCCTGCACCGCGACATCTCGCCCTCCAACATCTTCCTCTCCAACCTCGGGGAGGTGAAGCTCGGGGACTTCGGCATCGCGGTGACCCTCACGGCCCGGGGCGAGGCAGCGGCGAGGCGGATGAAGGGCAAGTATGGCTACATGGCGCCGGAGCTCGTCACCGGCGACGCCGTCGACCGCCGGTCGGATCTGTTCTCCGTCGGTGTCCTGCTCGCCGAGCTGCTGATGATCCGCCGGCTGTTCATCGCCAAGACCGAGATCGAGGTGCTGCTCCAGGTCCGGGACGCCAACCTGCGGCGCCTGAACAAACACGGAGGTCACATCCCGGCTGACCTGCGCGAGATCCTGGACTCGGCGCTGGCCCGGGACCCGGAGAGCCGCTACCAGGACGCCGCCACCTTCCGCGATGCCCTGCACCGCTACCTGTTCGACAACCGCCTGATGGTGCACAGCCACGACGTGCGCAACTTCCTCGTCCGGGTGGAGGAGCAGGAGGATACGCCGGTCAAGGCCCCGTCGCCCGCGCCGTCCTCGCGCGCCGAGCAGGCCGGCGAGACCGGCGAGACCGCCGTGATCCCGCGCTCCGTGGTATCAGGGGCCGCGGCGGAGCTCGAGGAGGAGCCGCCGCGGGTGAAGCAGGTGGGGCAGAAACGCAAGATCACCCTCGGCCCGCCGGCGCCGCCGCCGCCCCTGCCGTCCGGTCTGCCCGAGACCGGGGAGGTGCCCCGGATCTCCACGGAGGACGCCCTCGCCGCGGTGCCGGAGGTGAACCAGACGACCGGCTCGGCCTACGACTTCCGCATCCCGGAGTCCGACGAGCTTCGTGCGGTTCCGGTCCCCGAGGAGCCGCCGCGGCCCGAGGAGCCGCGCGCGGTGGCCGCCTCTCGCGTGAGCGAGCGGCGGCCGGCGATGGTCGCGGACGACGAGGGCGCGCTGGAGCAGCGCAGCCTGGTGCAGGTCACCTTCCAGCTCGCGCTGGACGAGGAGACCGGGCTGCTCGCGCTCCACTCGGGGGAGGCGGTCAAGGAGGTCTACCTCGTCGACGGTGATCCGCACTTCGTCGCCTCCAACCTGCCCGAGGAGCTGTTCGGCCAGTACCTCGTCGAGCGGGGGGTGATCGCCGAGGGGGAGCTGGCCATGGCCCTGGCGATGCTGCCGCACTTCGAGGGGAAGCTGGGCAACACGCTGGTCGGGCTCAAGCTGCTGCGGCCGATGGAGGTGCTGCGGCACCTGACGCTCCAGGTGCGTCAGAAGCTGGTCAACGCCTACGGATGGGACAGCGGGAGGTTCATCTACTTCAGGGGCCGGCGTTACGAGCAGGAGGCGGCGCCGCTGGGGCTGGACGGGTTCGAGATGATCGGGGCCGGCGTGCGCGCGCTGGGCGAGGAGGCGCTGGGGCGGCGGCTGGCGCCGGTTCTCGAGCGGCGGTTGAAGCTCTCCCCCTCGCCCGTGCCGCCGGAGGCGTTTCGCCTCGGCGCGGAGGCCCGCGGGGTGTACGGCAAGCTCGACGGCCGGTTCACGCTGGCGGAGCTGCTCGCCCGTTACGACAACCCGGAGCAGCGGCTGTTTTTCCTCCAGGTGGTCTACCTGTTCGCCGAGACCGGGCTGGCCGTGGCCGAGGAGTAGCCGGCCTACGCCGGCTGCGCGCCCCGTGTGCCGGAGCTGCTGCGCTGGCGCAGCAGGACGGCGAGAGGCTCGTCCACGTCGCCCAGCCCGTAGAAGCCCGGCACCGCCGCGCGGCCCAGGAGCAGCACGTCCATCGACGAGCTCTCGGCCGGACCGAGCTTGATCTTGCCGCTGTTGCCCGGTCCCTTGATGGCGACCGGGGCGCCCTGGTCGTGGGCCAGCTGGTACAGGCGGCCGCCCCAGCCGTCGCAGACCACCAGCGCCCGACGGTCGGTGATCGCGTAGTACAGGCGACGCGCGAGGTACAGGCTGAGCAGAGGGCGCAGGACCAGCATGTGGACCGCGAAGATCAGCACGAGGGCCAGCACCCCGACAGCCCACCCTGGCAGCCGGTCCACCCCCTGGGTCCAGGTCACCGCCGATCCCACGGCGATGAGCCCGAGGGGGACGGTGACCACCAGCCCGCCGACGACGTAGGGCCGCGGCGCGGGGCGTCCGGACCAGAGCACCCGCTCACCCTGCTTCAGCACGGCAGTGACAGGTGGCGGCGCGTCCCCGTGCGGCTGATCCATGGCCCCTACTGTAGCGCAGGGCCGGCGGGGGCCGCCACCCGGTTGGCGGTGCGGGCGAGGAGCAGGGCGCTGCGGGGGGCGAGCTCCAGGACGAGCGGCGGTCCTCGGTGGACGCGTCCGCCGAGCAGATCGCGCCACTCGCCGGCGAGCTGGAGCGTGACGGAGCGGCGCGCGGAGTCGAAGTTGAGCGCCACCACGGTGTCGTCGTCATCCTCCCGAGCGGGGTCCGTGCCGCGGCTGTAGACCAGCAGGTGCCGCGCGTCGTCGTCGAGCAGGACCCGCAGGTCGTCGCTGCGCAGCGAGGGGCGGCGCCGGCGCAGCCAGGCCAGCCTGGCGTAGAGGCGCGGCAGGTCCGCCGCGTCGGGGCGCGGTCGGTCGCGGACCGGGTCGTAGCGCCAGGCCAGGTCGTCGTCGGCGCCGACCTCCTGGCCGGCGAAGATCATCGGCGCTCCGGGCACGGTGAAGAGCAGCGCCGCGCCCAGCCGGGACGCCGCCGGGCCCCCGCCGTCGAGCCAGTCCGGGACCTTGCCGTCGCCGTCCACGTCCATCAGCGCGTCGCCCCCGTGCTGCCAGCGCACGCGGGGGCGGGCGATGCGCGGCAGGTCGTGGGACTCGATGTAGCGCACCAGGGGACCCGGCGGGGCGTGGGGACCGCGGGCCCAGCTCGTCAGGTTCTCGACGAGCTTGCGCTGCGTGCTCACGCGCTGGCGGTTGACGCCGTGCAGATCGTTCAGCCCCGGGCGGCCTGAGTCCGCCCGGGGACCCCAGTTCTGGTAGACCTGCCGCAGCAGCAGCGGCGCCTCCCAGTGGAAGAAGAAGTCCCACGTCCCGTCGAAGCCCGCGCGGGCCACGTGGTCCACCACCGGGTTCTCGGAGACCAGCACGGCGTCCGGTCGGACCTCCCGGATCGCCCTGGTGATCCGGGCCCAGGTCTGCCAGGGGACCTTCTCGGTCCAGTCCATGCGGAAGCCGTCGATGCCGTAGCGCAGGAGGAGCCGACGCAGCGCTCCGACGAGGAAGCGGCGCGCGTCCGGGCGGGTCAGCTCGAGCTCGAGCAGGCCCCAGGGGTTCTCGGGCGTCGGCCTGCGCCAGCTCGGGTGGAGGTCGGTGAGCAGGCCGTGGCGCGCGCCGCCGTAGCCGTGGTCCAGGCTGAAGTCGAGCAGCACGGCGATCCCCTGGCGGTGGGCCTCCTGGACCAGGGCGGCCAGGTCCTCGGGCGATCCGTAGTCGCCGTTCAGGGCGTACCAGCTCAGCGGCAGGTAGCCCCAGGGGTCGCGCTCCGGCCGGGCGCGCCCGTGCTCGGTCCACGCGCTGGCCATGACCGGCATCAGCTCCAGCGCGTTCACGCCGAGAAGACGGTAGTAGCCCGTCCGCAGGCGCTCGGTGATGCGCTGGAAGACCCGGCCGGGTCCCCGGGCGCCGGGATCGCGAGACGGGTGGGCGTACGGCGTGTCGGGTGGCACGACCTCGCGGGGGCAGAGCTCGTAGATGATCAGGTCCCGGAGCGGCGGGGCTCTGAAGCGCGTGCGCATGGGGGGTGGGGCGAGGGAGCGCCCGCCACGCAGGAGCGAGCTGCGCCGCGTGGACGCGTCCCAGACCCAGGCCCGTGGGTCGCTGACCTCGATCCAGCGCTTGAGGTCACGGCGGTGGACGCGGAAGCGGTAGCGGTAGAGGCGCCCCGGGACCAGGCCCTCGACGCGGATCGTCCAGCGTCCGGGGCCCGTGCGGGTCATCGCCCGCGGCGAGCCGGGCAGCTCGCCGACGAGCAGCACGCGATCCACGGCGAGGGGGTCGGTCTGCAACCCGAGCTCGCGCGCGGTGCGCTCGCTCCCCCGCGGTGCGCCCGGGGGGCCGGCGTGGGGGCACGCCGTCAGCAGCAGGCAGAGGAGAACAAACGGAACGCTCGATCGCATGGGCTCTCGGGTGTAGATTGCCAGCCGGAGCATACCATCGTGCGAATTCTACGTTACAGCGCAGAGGGGGCCGGGGCGTCCTGGGGCGTGCTCGACGGGAGCCGCGTCGAACGACTGCAGGCCTCGCCCCTCGCCGGCGAGCTGCGGCGCAGCGGCGAGCGGCACGAGCTGGAGGCCGTGACGCTGCTGGCGCCCACGAAGCCGACCAAGATCATCGGCGTGGGGCGCAACTACCCGGCACACGCCGCGGAGCACAACGCGCCCGTGCCCCCGGAGCCCCTGATCTTCCTCAAGCCCCCGAGCTCCGTCATCGGTCCGGGGCAGGCCATCGAGCTCCCCGCTCTCTCGGGGCAGGTGGAGCACGAGGGCGAGCTCGCGGTGGTCATCGGCCGGCCAGGCCGCCGCATCCCCGAGGCCGCAGCCCTCGAGCACGTCGCCGGCTACACCGCGGCCAACGACGTCACCGCCCGGGACCTGCAGCGCGGCGACCCGCAGTGGACGCGCGGCAAGGGGTTCGACACCTTCTGCGCCCTGGGACCCTGGATCGAGACCGCGCTGGATCTCGAGGGCGCGCGGCTCACCTGCGCCGTGAACGACGAGCTCAGGCAGCAGGGCTCGCCGGCGGAGATGGTCTTCTCCGTCCCCCGGCTCGTCGCCTTCATCTCGGAGGTGATGACCCTGGAGACCGGCGACGTGATCCTCACCGGAACCCCGGCGGGGGTCGGGCCGCTCGCGCCCGGTGACGTGGTGACGGTGGTCATCGAGGGCCTGGGCGCGCTGACCAACCCGGTGGTCAGCGCCTGAGCGGCGGCAGCCAGCCCAGGCTCGCGCGGGAGCGCGCCGGTGGCGGCTGGGCCTTGCCCGCGATGCTCGCGCTGAAGGCCCGGCGCTCCATGCGCGAGTGCGGGGCTCCGCGGGTGTGCAGCGAGCGCTTCATCATGCCGTCGACGGCGGAGCGCTCGATCGCCTTGCGCTCGGAGATCCCCTGCTGCTTGGCGATCTTCATCGCCCGGTTCCAGCCGGAGCGGATCGTGCTCTGCAGCGAGCGGCGCGCCTGGGGGCTGGTCACCGGGAGGCGGTAGCCGTTCTGCACCGCCTCCAGGTCCGAGACGTGGACGCCGCCCAGGTTGGCCAGGTCGCCGGTGATGGTCAGCAGCCGGCCCTGGTTCCGGTCCAGCATCCGCGCCCCGGCGGAGGTCTGGGCCAGGTTCGCGCCCTCGGCGAGGATCTTGCGGCGTCCCTGGTGCGTCCCCGAGCGGACGTAGGCCGGCACGGTGGTCTGGTTCAGCACGCCGCCAAGGGCGTTGATGCCGACGATGTCGGCCCGCACGCCCGAGGCGTCCTGCCCCTGCTTGAACTGCCGCATCAGCTTGCCGCCCTGGTAGCGGCTCAGATCCTGCCCGGAGGCCCGCAGCGCCTCGACCTCGGCCAGCCACTGCTTGACCTGGCGGGGCTTCGCCGAGGCGCCCAGGGGGTGGTGCAGGACGCCGGCCACCCGTTGCCCGCCCACGTTCCACAGCTCCTGGATCGCGATCACCCGCGCTCCGTCGTCGGCGGCGGCGTGGCCGAAGGCGCGGCCCACCTCGCCCCAGCCCTGGGCCACCACGGTCGCGCCCCGAACCTTGAGGCCGGCGCGCCTGGCCGCGAGGCGGGTCGCCATCCAGACACCGTCACCGGTGGAGATCGCGCGGTACTCGATGCCGCCGATCGGGTTGATCGAGCCGTCCCGGTGCCGGCGCACCCGCTTGCCGCTCACGCCGGCCGACGGCGTGCGCTTGCTGCCGTAGGTCTCGGACAGGACCTTCATCTCCGGGGCCTTGGTGTTGACGTCGCCGGCCTGGATGTCGAGCCCCGGGCCCACGTCGCCGCCCTTCACGCGGTAGCTCCTGCCGAAGGCGCGCATGATCGCGGCCCGGTCGAAGACCGGAGAGGCGGGGTCGACGTAGTCGCCGACGTTGGCGGCGTAGCGGCTGCCTACCTTGACCACCCGCCCGGCGCCGATGCCCCCCTTGGCGCCGCGGAAGGCGTGGGGTCCGATGGAGTCACCGGCCGTGGCGAGCTTGGTGTCCATCTTCAGCGCGAGGGCGTAGACCTCGTTGGCGAACACGGCGTGGTGCAGCCGGACGCCGCCCTTGTTCGTCTCGTGGAGGCCCGTGTTGACGCTCTTGTGCCAGTTGGCGAGCCGGTTCTCGGCGAAGCCGATGCGGTACCAGGGAAATTCCACCACGGTGCCGTCCTTCGCCGTGACCCGGAAGTGCCCGCGCCGCAGCATCGCCGGGGTCAGGGCCTGCTGGATCTGATCCTTGGAGTAGCCCAGGGCCTTGGCGTGGCCGATCACCGCGGCCTGGGCGTCCCGCTTCTGCTGCCGCGCCCTGGCCCGCTCCTCCTTCATTACGGCCCGGTCGAGCAAGCCGGGCAACGTCTCCTTGGCCGAGGCCAGGCCGCCGAGCTGGACCAGGCCAGCCAGGATTGCCATGCTGCAAGCGAGATATCGCATTGTCGTCCCCGATCTTTTCTGAATCAGCATTGCGAATGCCGGGCCAGTCAAGGGCGCCTTTGATTTCATGTGGTTGGGGCGAACGTACCGCGTCGTATCCTGGACCCATGGCCAGCGGGGTAGCCGGCAGTGCTATGCTCCAGCACCGGAGGTGACCCATGCGGATTGTCGAGCTCCAGCAGGTGGACGCCGAGCCGGTGCAGATGGAGGGGGCCCGGGGGGCTCGGGTGCGGGTGCTGATCGGTCAGGAGCACGGGGCGCCGGGTTTCACGATGCGCCTGTTCGAGCTCGAGCCCGGCGGGCACACTCCCCGGCACCACCACGCCCACGAGCACGAGATCATCGTCGAGTCTGGCTCGGGCACGCTGTTGACCGCCGAGACCGAGCACCCCCTGGCGCCGGGAACCGTGGCCCTGGTCGGCCCGGACGAGGAGCACCAGTTCCGGGCCGGGGAGGAGGGGATGCGTTTCTTTTGCCTCGTGCCCCACGCGGGACATCGATGAAACTCATGACCCGGCTGGCTGTCCAAACGCACATGAGCCTCCTGCGATCGTTGGTGGCTGTCGTGGCGCTGGCCTCGTGGGCCTCGCCGGCCACGGCCGAGCCCAAGAAGCCGCGTTTCCTCTACATCCAGCCGCTCGGCGCCGAGCTCCCCGACGACGACGTGGCCCTGGTGAAGGAGGCGCTCGAGCAGTTCTTCGCCCTCGAGGTCAAGCTGCTACCGCGGGTCGACCTGCCAGCCCGGGCGTTCTACAAGCCCCGCAAGCGCTACCGCGCGGAGAAGCTCCTCGACTTCCTCGACCGGCGGCTGCCCAAGGACGGCTACCGGATCCTCGGGCTCACGGGGGTGGACATCTCCACCACCAAGGGGCGGTACAAGGACTGGGGGATCCTCGGGCTGGCCACCATCGACGGGGGGGCTTGCGTGATCTCCGCGTTCCGGGCGCGCAAGAAGACCCGGGACCGACATCACGGCCAGATCCGCCTGGCCAAGGTGGCGGTCCACGAGATCGGCCACACCCTGGGCCTCGAGCACTGCCCGACCGTCGGTTGCTTGATGGAGGACGCCCGGGGCAAGGTGGCAACCTGCGACCGCGAGTACGACATCTGTCCAAAGTGCCGGGCACGGCTCGAGCAACTGGGCCGCCCGATCCCGAAATCTCCCAAGATCCCGTGGTCTCGCCCGCGTTGAGTTGACCCGGGGGCGGCTGGCTGGAATACTGAACCCATGTACAGGTGTCCGGGATGATCCCTTGCCAGGTCTGGGTCGGCACCAGCGGCTACTCCTACCCGGAGTGGATCAAGGCCGGTTTCTACCCGCCCGGCACCCGCGCCGGGCAGATGCTGACACGCTACGCCCAGCTCTTCTCGGTCACCGAGCTCAACCACACCTGGTACCAGATGCCGCAGCCCGAGCTCGTCGATCGCCAGCGGCTCGCCGCGCCGTCGAGCTTCCTCTTCGCGACGAAGCTCACCCGGACGATGACCCACGAGGTCGACGAGGCGCGCTGGCCCGAGGAGGTGGCGACCTACCGCCGGGGGATCGTCCCCCTCGTGGAGAGCCGCCAGCTCGTCGCCGTCCTGGTCCAGCTGCCGAACCGCTTCCACCGCTCGCCGACCAACCGGACCTACCTGGCGCGTTTGCTCGACGAGCTCGGCGACCTCCCGGTGGCCGTCGAGTTCCGCAATGCGTCATGGCTCAACGACCGGGTGTTCGCCGAGCTGGAGCGCCGCAGGGTGACGCTGGTCACCGTGGATGGGCCGCGGCTGCCCGGTCTGTTCCCTTCCCTGGACGCGGTGACCCATCCGGACCTGGTCTACGCGCGCTTCCACGGGCGAAACACCCAGGGCTGGTACTCGGGCAGCAAGAACCAGCAGTTCGACTACGACTACCGCCAGGACGAGCTCGCCGAGTGGGTCGAGACGCGGCTCGAGCGCATGGCCCGCCGGGCCCGCCGGGCCTTCGTGTTCTTCAACAACCACGTGGCGGCCCAGGCCCCCAGGGACGCGGAGATCCTCGAGGGCCTCCTGCGCCGGCAGGGCTTCCAGGTCGTCTCTCCCAGGGGAGGTGGAGGGCGGGGCCAGCGTACCAGGTAGAGCCTAGACCCATGGCCCTCGTCGTCTTCCTCGCCACCGCCTCTCTGCTCGCCTATCGCGCGATTTGGCTCCACCTCCACGCGCTGCACGGCTTTCGCGGCGTGGAGGCTCTGACCCTGCGCGGTCGGATCGCCGGCGGCGAGGTGGGGCGGCTGGTCCTCGCCCTGCGAGACGACATCAAATCACCCGCCGCCCACCCCAACGTCCACATTCAGACCCTCGAGCTGGACACGGCGGGGGCGCGGGTGCTCGCCTGGCCGGCGCCGGGGGCCTGGCGCATCTCGCGCCGCCTGTGTGTCGGGGATCCGGTGACCGTGCTCGCGCTCCGCGATGGAGAGACGCTCTCGGCCGTGCGCATCGTCCGGGGCGCCTGGCCGCCGTCGCCGCTGCCGCGCGTGCCGTCCGCGGTGCTCGGCGTGGTCTGCGGCATCACGCTGCTGCCGCTGCTCGGCACGCCGGTCCGGGTGGTGCGGGAGGTCGTGCCTCCCTCGCCCTCGCCCCTGCTGCTCGACACGCCCGATCCCCAGCGGATCCACGCCGCGGCGCGCCGCCTGGGTCGGTCCCACGGATGGGCCGGCGAGGGGGCGGGGGGGAGCCGCACCGGCCAGTCCTTCTTCGACTACGTCGGGTCGCACCCCAACGTCGCCGACCGCAAGCGCCGCCACCTCTACCTCCAGCCGGTGGGCCCCTTCGAGGGGCGCGAGCGGGCGCTACGGCTCACCGCGGGCTTCCTCGCGCGCTACTTCTGCCTGCCGGTGCGGGTCGCCGAGCCCATCGAGCTCTCCGCGATCCCGTCCCACGCGCGACGGGTGCACCCGGAGTGGGGCAACCCGCAGCTCCTGACGAGCTACCTGCTCCACGATCTCTTCCGCTGGCGCCGCCCGTCGGACGCGGCCGGCTTCCTCGGCATCACCACCGTGGACATCTGGCCCGGCGAGGGCTGGGAGGCGGTCTACGGCCAGGCCTCGCCCGTCAGTCGGGTCGGCGTGCTTTCGATCTACCGCAGCGGCGAGTGGGACGGTGGCCCCACCGCCTTCCGGCTCGCGCTGCTGCGCACGGTCAAGGTCGCCGCGCACGAGACGGGGCACCTGTTCTCGATCCAGCACTGCGCCAACCGGGGCTGCCTGATGAGCGGCCACAACGACCGCGAGGAGGCCGACGCCCGCTTTCCGGTGCTCTGCCCCGACTGCCTCGCCAAGCTGCTCTGGGCCACGCGCTGCGATCCCGTGGTGCGCTACGCGAGCCTGGCCTCGTTCTGCTGGGAGCAGCGGCTGGTCGACGAGGCCACGCTCTACTCCCAGCTGGCGGCGGCGGCCGCCGAGGCCTGGGGTCGCCCCGAGCGGCTGGCCTCGACGCGCTGACCAATTGACGCCGCGCCGGCGAGCGCTCAAGCTCCCCGGCCGATGCCTCCCCTCGTGGTCACCCTGCGCCGCACGCCGTTCAACCGGACCTCCATCGCCGCGCTGCTCGCCGTGCTGGAGCAGGAGCTGCCGGACGGTCTCGTCGAGCCGCGCCTGGCGACGAGCAAGGAGCAGGTCGAGCCATCCACGGGGCTGGTCGTCCTCTCGCTGATGTCGGCCCAGCTCACGCCGACCCTCGCCGAGATCCGCTGGCTGCGCGAGCGGCGGGGCGCCGGGCTCGCCATCGTCGCCGGCGGGCCGCACCCGGCGACCGACCCGACGGGGATGCTCGCCGCCGGCGTGGACTGGGTCGCCGTCGGCGAGGCGGGGTCGAGCTTCGTGGAGCTGGTGCGCGCCATCCGCCGGGGCGAGCGCCCGCCCCGGGGGATCCTCGGCCCGGACGCTTCGCAGGACCTCGACCGCTACCCGCCCTGGCCTCGCTCCGGCGCGCTGTTCGCGACGCTGGAGATCAGCCGCGGCTGCCCCGGGCGCTGCGCCTATTGCCAGGTGCCCGTGCTGCACGGCCACCGCATGCGCCACCGCTCCGTCGCCGGGCTGGAGCCCGTGTTCCGCCAGGCCGTGGCCACCGGCCACAGCTTCACCCGCTTCGTCTCCCCCAACGCCTTCGCCTACGGCTCGGCCGACGGCCGCATGGCCAACCCCCGCGCCCTCGAGCGGCTGCTGCGCGCGGCGCGGCAGAGCGGCCTGGAGCGGGTCTTCCTCGGCTCCTTCCCCTCGGAGGTGCGGCCCGAGACGGTGACCGACGAGACGCTCGCGCTGGTCCGCGACCTGTGCGCCAACCGCGGCGTGGTGGTCGGGCTGCAGAGCGGGAGCGACGCCCTGCTGCGCCGGGTCGGGCGGGGGCACAGCGTGGAGCAGGGCGTGGAGGCGGTGCGCCGCATCGCCCGGGCCGGGCTGCGACCGCTGGTGGACTTCATCTTCGGCCTGCCCGGCGAGACCTCCGAGGATCGCCGCCTGAGCCTGGAGCTGATCCGCCGCCTCTCCGACGAGCACGGCGCGCGGATCAACACCCACCTGTTCATGCCGCTCGCCGGCACGCCGCTGGCCGGCGCGCCGCCCGGCACGGTGGATGCGGCGACCCGCGAGCTGCTGCGCGAGCTCGTCGGGCGTGGGGCGTGCTGGGCTTTCGAGCGGGCCTGCTGACGGGCCGGTTGCGGGGGCCCCGTATTTGTGATTTATTCATACCGTGAATGAAAAACAAACACGCGATGAATGGATCTACCGACCCCGCTGGGCCGCCGCAGTCCTCAGACAGCGGCTCAAAGCGTTTCCGGTGGTCGTGGTCACCGGCCCGCGCCAGGTCGGCAAGAGCACGCTGCTCCGGGCGGAGCCGCCCTTCGCCGACTTCCACTATCTCGACCTCGACGACCTCGAGTTGCGGGCCAGGGTCGAGCGCGATCCGGACCTCCCTTGGGAGGGACGGGACCGGGTCGTGGTCGACGAGGTCCACCGGGTCCCCGAGCTGCTCAGCGCGCTGAAGGCCGAGGTGGATCGCCGCTCCCGCCGCCTGCGTGTCGTCCTCGCGGGGTCGGCGAACCTGCTCTTGATGAGCCAGGTGTCGGAGAGCCTGGCCGGCCGCGCAGCTTACATCGACCTGCTCCCGTTCGCGGTGGGGGAGTGGGAGGGGTTGACGCCCCCCGACCTGTTGCCTCGCCTGTTGAAAGGCGAAGCGCCGGCCGAGAAGCAGGTACGAACGAAACGAAACGCCGCGCAGGAGATCCACCGCGGCATGCTGCCGCCACCGCGCGAGCTCGCGCCGCCCGAGGTCTGGTGGGACGCGTACGTCCGTACCTACCTCGAACGTGACCTGAGGGACTTGTCCCAGGTTCAGTCCTTGCCGGATTTTCGACGCGTGCTGGAGCTCCTCGCCCTGCGTACGGCTCAGACGGTCAACGAGTCCGAGGTCGCCACGGCCATAGGGCTGAGCCAGCCGACGGTCCACCGCTGGGTCAACCTGCTCGAGGTGTCGCAGCTGTTGATCCGGCTGCCCGCCTTCACGACCAACCGGGGCAAGCGCCTGATGAAGCGGCCCAAGTACCACCTGGTTGACCCCGGGCTCGCCGCGTTCCTCTGCGGGTTGCTCTCCGCAGACGAGATCCAGGGGGCCCAGGAGCACGGCGCCCTGTTCGAGACGTTTGGAGTCCTCCAGGTCAGGGTGCTGGCCTCGCTCCTCTCCCCCCCCGCGGCGCTGTTCCACTGGCGCACATCCGATGGCAAGGAGGTCGACCTGATCGCGACACAGGGGCGCAGAATGGTCGCCTTCGAGTTCAAGTGCTCCCGCAAGGCGCGATCTGCCGATGCGGGGAACTTGCGGCTGTTTCGTGAGCTGCACCCCGAGTGCAGGCTCGGCGTGCTCGTCTACACCGGGGACCAGGTCCAGCTGCTGGGCGATGGTATCGTGGCGTTGCCGTGGACCGTCCTCGCCGGTCTAAGATAGACCCCGAAAAAAAGATCAGACCCTCCCATTCCCCCGCGCGTTGGTAACCAGGTCACGCCGTTTTTTGGGACCGGTGCGTCCCAGGGAGGAGGTCTGCCCAGATGTCGATGAGAGGTATGTCCAGAGCCGGGTTCGCGGTGGGGCTCTCCGCCGCGCTGCTGCTCACCGCGAGCCACGCCGGAGCGGGCGGCGGCAAGTGGGGCAAGCCCAAGGAGGGCAAGGGGCGCCTGGACACCCGGGCCCCGCGCCACGCACGTCCGGGGCAGGTGGCCTCGCCGAACGCGATCCGGGCCAGGACCGCCGACGAGCTGGTCTACGGCGAGCCGATCCGCTACCACAACCTGTCCCTGGTCCCGGTGGGGACCTCGCGGCAGGGGCCGTTCCAGAGCTACACCCTGCTCGAGGAGGGGCTCAAGGCGCGGACCCTCGCCGTGCGCGAGCTGAACGGCAAGAGCGGCGAGGCCCAGGTCGAGGCGGTGGAGGTGCGCAACAAGGGGCGGGAGCCGGTCTACCTCCTCGGCGGAGAGATGATCCTCGGCGGCAAGCAGGACCGGATCATCTCCAACGACACCGTGGTTCCGCCCAGCGGCAAGTGGACGCGGGTCTCGGTCTTCTGCGTCGAGCAGGGGCGCTGGCGCGGGCAGAACATGCGCTTCCAGTCCGGCTCGGCCCTGGCCCACGTCGCCCTGCGCAAGGCGGCGATGAGCGGCGACCAGAGCAAGGTCTGGGCCGAGGTCGCGCGCAAGAACCTCAAGCACCAGAGCCAGAGCAGCACCAGCACCTACCGCCGGACGATCCAGAACGACAAGGTGCGGGCCAAGCTCGCGCCCTACCGCGCTCAGATCGCCAAGATGCTGCCCAGGAACCTCAAGCTCGCCGGCGTGGTCTTCGCCATCAACGGCGACATCCGCGTCGCCGACCTGTTCGGCAACCCGCTGCTCTTCGACAAGCTGCAGGACAAGCTGCTCAGCGCCTACATCCTCGAGGCCCTCGGGGAGCAGGTCAACCGCAACGCGCCGGCGTTGACCAAGGGCGCGGCCAAGTCCTGGCTCGGCAAGGCCCGCAAGGCGCCGAAGGTGAAGCTCAAGGCCCAGGGCCGCTCGACCAACTACAAGAAGGAGGCCCCGAACGTGATCGGCAACGAGGCCTTCGACAACGGCACGGGCCAGACCGTGCGCGAGACCTACATCAAGAAGTAGCCGCGCCGATCACTGCCAGCGGAGGCAGGTCCCCTTGGCGTCGTCGTCGAAGAACTTGTGGAAGCGGCCCATCCAGTAGGGCATGAGGAAGTCGATGCCCGGGTAGACCTTCTTCGGGTCGCCGGCGGTGGTGAGGGAGAACGGCTGGCGCTGCCAGATGAAGTCGGACGCCGTGCGGTCCTTCACCTCGGTGGCTTCCGTCGAATGGCCGGGGCAGTTGGGATCGGCCGGGTACTTGCCGGTGTTGTCCACGGCGGCGTGGATGTGAGGCGGCGGCGGGAACTGGGCCAGCTGCGCGTTCGCGGCCTGGATCACGGCCTGCACCGCCGGGCTGTTCGGGGCCTGGCTGGCGTGGATGTAGCTGAAGAAGACGTTCTTGTGCTCCTTGACGATCTGCCACATCTTGCCCTCGAGCACGTCCTGCTGGAACGCGCTCCTGAGCTGGGGGTCGGGCTCGAGGCGCACCAGGTTGTAGACCGGCTCGAAGGCGATGTTCAGCCCGTAGTACTTGTCCCAGCAGGTGTTGAGGAAGGCGAACTGCTTCATGATCCCGAGCCAGTCGCTGACGTTCTTGTCGTAGTGGTCCTTGAACGCCGCGTGCTCCGCGCTGTAGCCCGCGACCCCGTCGGTGACCAGCATGCCGATTCGCAGGATCGACGGCAGCATGATCGCGCTGCCCGAGCGGGGGATGGGGAAGGTGATCAGCGCGCCGAGGATCGGGATCTGCTTGAGCAGCTTGGACATGTCCGGCATGAACTCCTGGAAGCCGTACATCTCGGAGTCGTTGTAGTCCGAGGGGGCGGCGTCGTTGCCGATCTGGATGTACGGTCCGCCGTTCTTGAACTCGGAGGGGTTGAGCACGATGTGCTGCATGTCGACGGAGACGGGGAGCTCGTTCCACTGCCCCAAAGCGTTGAAGCGGATGGTGATCTTCATGCCCTTGCGGTCGGTGATCAGCTCCTTGCACAGGGCGACGATGTCATCGCGGATCATCTGCCTGTGGGTGGTCGAGCTGAGCGCCTCGTAGGCGTGGGCGTAGCCCAGCAGCATGCCCTGGTACTGGTCGCGGCTGGTGTTGCCGCTCCAGAACCAGTCCTGGCCCTGGAAGGTCACCTTGTGGTGCTTGGGGCTGGTGGGGTCGTACTGCGCGGTGATCAGCGGATCCGCGGAGAGCGGCGCGGTGTAGCGCGCCATGAACCCGGTGTGGCCGGTGACCTGGAACAGGCGGTGGATCGCCTCGACCAGCTGCTCCACGTTCTTCTCCGCGTCGGGGGAGCCGGTGACCTTGAGCCGGATCGCCTCGGCGGCGAGGTAGGTCCCGGTCCAGATCGCCGAGTCGCCGGTCCCGTGGTAGGCCGCGACGGTCTTGTGCGTGGCGTCGGTGAAGTAGACGTCGCCGATGGTCCCGCCCGGCAGGTGCCACTTGCGGATCCAGGCGTTGTACTGCCGGGCCCGATCGTGGAGCCCGCTCGAGGGGGCCACCACCGCGTTCTTCGCCACGGAGAACAGGCTGCAGGTCTCCTGCGTGCCGCCGCTGGTGCGGGTCTCGCCCAGGTCGCACTGGTCGACGCACTCGGCGGAGCAGGCCGCGTCGAGGCACAGCGTCCCCGACGGGCAACCCTCCTTGACCCAGGTCGCCACGCCGCCGATCACCTTGCAGACCTCCTGGTTCACGGTGTCGACGCAGCGGGTGGAGACCGCCGGGCAAGCGCCGGCGTCCCCCTGGGCCAGGTCCCCCACCGGACCGTCGACGGCTGGCCCGTCCAGGGAGAGGGCGTCGTTCCCGGCGTCGGCGGGGGCCGCGTCGACGGGCGGCTGTGAGTCCGCCGGGGTCCCCGAGGTCTCGTCGCAACCCAGCGGCGGCAGCGCGATCAGGAGCAGCGCGAGCGGCAAACGCATGATCCCCTCCTCAGGTCAGGGTGGGCGGGTCCAGGTCCTCGGGTGAGTCGAGCTCGAGGTCCAGGCTGACTCTGAGCGCGGGGATCGGCTCGGCGTGCCCCTTGACCTGGACCGGCAGGCTGGGCTGCAGCTCGAAGCGGTCGTCCAGGTCGTGGGCCACGGCGCTGGTCACCAGCAGCTCGCCGACGCCGGCCGCGGCCTGCAGCGCCCGGGCGACCGCGGCGGGCTCGCCGAGCACGGTGTGGACCGTACGCCGCTGCCCGCCGACGTTGATCAGCAGCACCTCGCCCACGTGGATGCCGAGGCCGACCTGCAGGCCGACCAGCTTCTCCCGTCGTCGCCGGGCGTCGAGCCGCTCGATGCGCCGGAGCAGCTCGACGGCGCTCTCCACCGGGGCGGCGCAGGTCTGCTTGTTCCCGGCGAAGTAGACCAGGACGCAGTCCCCGACCACGCTGTCGATGACGCCGCCGTGGTGAAACACGGCGTTGCCGACGCTGCGGACGTACTGGTCCAGGAGCTCCACAACCTGCTGCGGCGCGAGCTGCTCGAGCAGCCCGCGGAAGTTGCGGATCCCCACGGCGAGCAACACGGCGCGGCGGTGCTCTCCCAGCGGGGCCAGGGGCTGCTCGCCGCGCAGGATGCGCTGGGCCACCTCCCGCGAGACGTAGCGTGAGAAGCTCTCGATGATCTTCTCGCGCTCGGTGACGTCCTCGACAACGAAGAGCACGCCGGTCTGGCGGCCCTGGCTGTCGGTGTAGGGCTGTCCGCGCAGGTAGACCGTCCGCTCCTTGCCGGAGGGGAAGCGGATGCGGAGCTTGCGCAGCCCGACCTGACCGTGCATGCGCACCTGCTCGACGAACTCCTCCCAGGGCACGCCCTCCACCAGGTGGAAGATCTCCTGCACCTGCCTCCCCACCACGTCGGCGGAGCGCAGGCCGCTGAGCCGCTCCAGGGGCCGGTTGAACAGCAGCACCTTGCGCGTGTCGAGCTGCAGCAGCAGCAGGCCGCTGGAGATGGCGTCGGCGACCCGCGCCTTGACCCGCTCGGCCTCGATCAACTCGCCGCTCGTCCGCTTGAGCTGCGTGTCGAGCTGGTTGCGCAGCTCGAGCAGCTCCTCGTTCTGCCGCGCGAGCAGCAGGTTCTTGCGCCCCAGGCTCTGGTTGAACTCGGCGACGAAGCGGTTGGCCAGGCGGAGGTAGAACGGGAGCAGGCGGCGCTCGAAGCGCTCCTGCAGCGTGAGGTAGCGCTGTAGGTCTCCGCCGGCCACGTCCTGGAGGGCGGGGCGGCTGGCCCAGTAGCCGATCCAGAACCCGCCGAGCATCTCGGTGGCGGTGAAGCGGTCCTTGTTGCGCGCGGCGAGCACCTCCTCGATGCCGGCGGGCAGCGCCTCCGGGGGCACGGGCTGCATCTGGTCGATGAACGCCTCGAGCCAGAGGCCGAGCTGGCGCCGGAGCACCGCCGGGTCCACGCTGCGGAAGCGCGGGATCGCCTCGCACAGCTCGACCAGCGAGCGCTCGACCAGCTCGTCCTTCCTCTCCCGGGCCAGCTTGCGCAGGGCGTCGAAGTCGTCGATGGGCGCCGGCAGCGGCATGGTGACGTCGAGGGGCTGGGTCATCTCGGGCGCCGGGGCCGCGCCGCCGGCCACCGGCCCGATGTCCACCGAGGAGAGGTCGAGCTTCAGCGCCTCGGCGATGGTCTCCAGCGTCTCGGCCAGCGCCGCCGCCGACTCGGGCCGGTCATCACGCTCCTTGCGCAGCAGCTTGAGCAGCAGCACCTCCACCGGGCCGGGCAGCACCACCTTGGGGTTGATCTTGCTCGGCAGGGGCAGCGGCTGGCTGCGGTGGGCGTCCATCACCTCCACCGGCGACTTGCCGTCGAAGGGCGGGCGCCCGAGCAGCATCTCGAACAGGACCACGCCGAGGCTGTAGAGGTCCGAGCGGGGGTCGATGGCGGCGAAGCTCGCCTGCTCGGGCGACATGTAGTGAGGCGTGCCATAGGCCATGCCGCTGGTGGTGATGCGCTGGAACAGCTCCGTGCTCTCGGGGTCGTAGGGCTTGACCAGCCCCAGGTCGAGCACCTTCACCCGGTCGTCGGGGAGCAGGTAGACGTTGCTCGGCTTGAGGTCGCAGTGCACCAGTCCGTGGGCGTGGATCGCCGACAGGGCGTCGCAGAGGCTGACCGCGACCCTGATCGAGAAGCAGAGGGAGAGGGCGCCGTGCTCGTGGATGACCTCGTCGAGGCTCCGGCCCTCGAGCAGCTCCATGACCAGGAACGCGCCGGCGCGCTCGTCCTCGCCGTAGTCCAGGATTTTGACCACGTTGGGGTGGTCGAGCTGGCTCGCGGCCTGGATCTCGCGAAACAGGCGCAGCCGCATCCGATTGTCCCGGCAGAGCTCGGGCAGCAGGACCTTGACCGCGCAGCCCTGGCCGTTGCGCAGGTTGCGCGTGGCGTAGACCGTGCCCATCCCCCCGGCGCCGAGCACGCCGGAGAGGAGGTAGCGGCGGTCGAGGACGTGGCCGGTGAGCTCACCCCGGACCAGGCCGCCGAGCTGTGGCTCGGCGAGCAAAGGCAAGGCGTGGTCCGAGCAGAACCGCTCGGAGTCAGGGAAGGATCGCGCGCACAGCGGACAGAGCTTCATCGGAAGCCTCTTTGGCGAACAAAAAGTATACCCCATCTCGTCCCGGGGTTGGGCAGGACTTGACCTTGACCTCCCCCCGGCTTCGTGACAACCAGGTACTGTTCAGGAGGCGCCATGGGTCGGTTGAAGGAGCTGTACGGAATGCTGGCCGAGCGGCGGGTCGGGTTCACCATCGAGGAGGAGATGCAGGGCACGCACCGCTTCCTGCGCGACTTCCCGCCGGGAGGCGTGAGCGCGGGGACCGAGCTGCCCTTCGGCTTCAGCGCGAGCTGGGGCCACCGGGCCCTCGGCCGCTACCTGCGGCCGGGGACCGACTTCCTCCGCGCCGATCTGCAGGGGCGCGTGAGCGCCGGCGGCCTGTGCGAGGACGCGCCGATGCGCGGGTCGCTTGAGCTGCGCTACCTCAAGGACTCGAGCGTGCGCTACGTCTTCGAGTTCGAGGCCCAGGGCCAGAAGATGCGCTACGAGGGCGAGAAGCGCGAGATCCGCCCCTGGAACCTGCACCGGACCCACACCACCTGCTACGGCACGATCACCGAGGTGACGACCGGCGAGCCGCTGAGCGACTCCGTCGTCCACTTCGAGCTGGGCCGCCTGGCCCAGTTCCTCTCGAGCTTTCGACTGACCTGACAACGGGGAGCCTCATGCGTATTTCCACCGAGATCACCGGATCACCCCAGACGATCAAGCAGCTCCTGGCCGGTGAGTGCCACGATCCCCACTCCCTGCTCGGCGTGCACCCGGCCACGGACGAGGGGCGCGCGGGTCTCGTGGTGCGCGCGTTCCACCCGATGGCCCGGGGCGCCGCGGTGGTGCTCGAGGGCGGCGAGCTGTTGCCGATGGACCCCGTCGAGCCCGGCGGGCTCTTCGCCCTGTTCCTGCCCGAGAAGACCTTCCCGCTCCACTACGAGGTCGAGCTGTACCTCGGGCCGGACCAGACCGTACGCCGGGTCGACCCCTACCGCTTCGGCCCGACCCTCGGCGACCTGGACCTGCACCTGAGCGGCGAGGGGCGGCACTACCGGCTCTACGAGAAGCTCGGCGCCCACCCGCGCACCGTCGACGGCGTTGATGGCGTCTCCTTCGCCGTCTGGGCCCCCAACGCGCGGCGGGTCAGCGTCGTCGGCGACTTCAACGACTGGGACGGGCGGGTGCACCCGATGCGCCTGATGGGCTCGTCCGGGATCTGGGAGCTGTTCATCCCCAACATCGCCCGGGGGGCGCTCTACAAGTTCGAGCTGAAGATCAAGGACGGATCGCTGCGGATCAAGACCGACCCGCTGGCCTTCCTGATGGAGCTGAGGCCGAAGAACGCCGCGGTGGTCTGGGGGCTGGGCGACTACCGGTGGGGTGACGCCGAGTGGATGGAGCGGCGGCGGGAGCGGGATCACCGCGGCTCGCCGATGCTGATCTACGAGGTGCACCTGGGCTCCTGGATGCGCGGCGCGGCCGAGGGCGGCCGCTGGCTCTCCTACCGCGAGCTCGCCCCGCGGCTGGTGGACCACGTCGTCTCCCACGGCTTCACGCACATCGAGCTCATGCCCGTGGCCGAGCACGCCTTCGACCCGTCCTGGGGCTACCAGACCACGGGCTACTTCGCGCCGACCTGCCGCTACGGCACGCCGGAGGACTTCCGCTACCTCGTCGACCTGTGCCACCAGAATGGCATCGGCGTGCTCCTCGACTGGGTGCCGGGCCACTTCCCCAAGGACGACTACAGCCTGCGCTGGTTCGACGGGACGGCGCTCTACGAGCACGCCGACCCGCGCCAGGGCGAGCACCGCGACTGGGGCACCCTGATCTTCAACTACGGCCGCAACGAGGTCCGCTCCTTCCTGATCTCCAACGCGGTCTACTGGTACGACCAGTTCCACATCGACGGCGTGCGCGTGGACGCGGTCGCCTCGCTGCTCTACCTGGACTACAGCCGGGAGGAGGGCGACTGGATCCCCAACCGCTACGGCGGGCGGGAGAACCTGGAGGCGATCACGTTCATCCAGGAGATGAACACCGTGCTCTACGACCAGTTCCCGGGCACGTTCACCGTGGCCGAGGAGTCGACGGCCTGGCCCGGCGTGACGATGCCGACCTACCTCGGCGGCCTCGGCTTCGGCTTCAAGTGGAACATGGGCTGGATGCACGACACGCTGAGTTACTTCACCAAGGACCCGGTGCACCGCTCGTACCACCACCGGGACCTGACCTTCGGCATGCTCTACGAGTACACCGAGAACTTCATCCTGCCGCTCTCGCACGACGAGGTCGTGCACATGAAGGGCTCGCTCTTCGGCAAGATGCCGGGCGACCCGTGGCAGAAGGCGGCGAACCTGCGCCTGCTGCTGACCTACATGTACACGCGGCCGGGCAAGAAGCTGCTCTTCATGGGCGGCGAGTTCGGCCAGTCGCGGGAGTGGAACTCGGACTACAGCCTGGACTGGCACGAGGTGAACGATCCGCTCCACGCCGGGATCCAGCGCCTCTCCTGCGATCTGGGCACGTTCTACGTCGCCCACGACGCGCTCTGGGCCTGGGACGCCGAGCCCCGCGGGTTCCAGTGGATCGACTGCTCGGACGGCGCGCAGTCGGTGATCAGCTACGTGCGCAGCGGGCCGGGGGGCCACCTCGCCGTGGTGCTCAACTTCACGCCGGTGCCGCGCCACAACTACCGCATCGGCCTGCCCCGGGGCGGCTTCTACCGCGAGGCGCTGAACACCGACGGCGGCGCCTACGGCGGCAGCAACGTCGGCAACGACGGCCGGGTCTACGCCGATCCGATCCCCTGGCACGGCTTCGGCCACTCCGCGGTGCTCACGCTGCCGCCCCTCGGGGCGCTGGTGCTCGAGCCCGAGGAGCAGGCGGAGGAGTAACAAGTGCCTGGAATCTTGTCTCCCACCGCCGGCCATTGCTATCCTCTTCCATCATCGTCATCGAATGCCTGTTCATGCGACCCGTCACCATGCTCATGCTACGTCGCCGCTTCGAGGTGCTCGCAGCCATCGTCTGCCTTTGGATCCACCTTCCCGCCTGCACGAGTCAGGTGACCGCTGCCAGCGACGCCGGGGTCACTGGTCACGACGCCGCTGAGGGAGGGCTGCACAGCTACGATGGTCCCGGTCCGACCGACGCGAAGGTGCCCGATCATCCTGTCGCCGCAGATGCTGGCGTCCAGATCCTCTCCGTGACGACCATCGAGACGGTGACATCGTACATCGCGACATTCGGGACGCACGCACAGAAGATCGTGAGGACCGACGACGGCCTCTTCGCCACCTACACCACTGTCCTCGACGACGCGCCGGGCCACCAGTGGCGGCTGTCGCGCAGCACCAACGGGGGAAAGAGCTGGTCAAAGATCTACACCGGTCACGGCGCCCAGGGGCCGGTGCTCGTCGCGGATAGTGAACAGAACCTGATCCTCTTTGTCCCCAACAAGAACACGGACGATGTCTACCTGCTTGTCTTCCGGCGTGATCAGCAGTACCAGAGCCCGAAGATGTTCACGATCCATGGCGTCGCCTGTGACGCCAAGTTCGATATGGTCTATGACCCCAACTGGAACGTGGTCCACGTCGCTACTCAGTATGGACGCTTCCTCACCCTCAACCCGGCCAACGGCCAAACATTTCACGACTACCAGGTCTACGCGGAAACTGGTTCGACCGGAAAGACCCAGTACCCTCACGTGGCGATCGACAAACACAAGAACATCCACTTTGCCATGACGAGCGCAGACAAGAATGATCCGACCTCTCGGCTCTACAGGACCATCCAGCACCTCTATGCCACTCCGACCTCGGATGGGAAGCTCTCCTGGCGCAAGATGGGTGGTGCTCAGCTGACCTTGCCAGTACCTCCCGACGAGACAGGTTCGTCGACCCTCATCATCGACCAAGGCGAGATCGCCATCTCATCGCACCTGAGCAGCTTCCTCGCCAAGGGCGACAAGGTGCACTTCTTTTACGTGGTCGATGGGGCGAGCGGGATGTACGCACACTACAAGCGATTCGACTTCGCCACAGGGGTGGTCGACGTTGATATCTCCACAGCCAAGCAGCCGCTAACGGGGGGGACATTGTCGCTCGGCGCGTCCGGGGCAGGCTATTTCGGCACGGCAGACATCGTGAGCGGCTCCACGCCGGTGTACCTCACGGCCAGCGAGGTCTCCGGCGGAGTCTCGTCGCTCGTCAGCCACGACAACGGTACGACATGGCACGACTTCGCGACGACCGGCATCTCCGAAGCGACCTATGCGATCGGAACGCCGACCCATATCAAGGACGGAAAGCTCGTGGGCATCTACACCAGCGGTAGCAACGGAGCGTACCCGGTGCGCTTCTTCGGCGTCGCGACGCCCTGAGTCGGCGAGCTCATTGCTGCGCCAGCGTGACCTTTGTGCGGCGCTTCGGTGGCGCCGTCAACGCCAACGTGGGACCGTCATGCACAGCTCGTGCTAGGCTCGCGCTAGCGCCCGCCGCGGGCGCGCGCCCATCACCGCGGAGCACACCGTCGAAACCCATTGAAACGCCAGCCGCCGTCGCTGGCGCTACATGTGCTACACGGGATGTCTCGCTGGCTGGGCGTGTGCGGGGGCGTACATGTTCCCGGTGTCCGACTGCAGCGAGTGTGAGTAGCTCCCAGTCGGTGGCCTGACGTGCACGCGGCGGGGCGATGATGCAACAAGCTCACCTGCCCAAACAATCAGGTCAAGTCAGTGACGCGTTTCCCCGCCGACGCGCGAGGGTCAAGTCAGCGGCGGCAAGTGCAGCGACGACATCACGTCCGGGGCAGCGAAGTGCACGGTGGATTCGCCGCAGGACTTGACCTGCTCCCAGACCAGACGGAGGTTCAGCCGGTCCCCGGCGGACAGCGTCGCGGCCTGCGAGCCGAACGTGACGGTGCGGCGGGCCAGGGGCTCGCTGGCGGTCAGCGTGAGAGTCCCCTCGCCGAGCAGCTCGGTCCCGTTGACCAGCAGCGTGACCGTGATGCGGCACGACGATCCGGTGCCCTGCACCTTGTCCGTGTACAGCCGGACCAGCGTGGTCCCAGGGGCGAGCGTCGCGCCCGCCGCGAACGCGGGGGAGCAGAACACCAGCGTACCGTCGTGACGGTCGTGGGTCAGCTCCGGACCCGGCGAGGTGAACGGAGGCTGGACCAGGTCGAGCTGCGTCGACCCTTCCGCGCAGCCGGTTCCGACGTTGGCGGTGGAGCCAGCCAGGATGAAGGTCACGCCCGGCCCGGCATCGGGATCGACGAGCATGTCGGCGGCGTCTTCCACGCCGAGGACATCCCCTGCATTGTCGTTTCCGCCAGCGTCCCCGGGTTCCTGGTCCCGCTGAACCGTCGCGGGCTCCGAAGCCCGGACGCAGCTCGATAGCCCCACGAGCTGGATCACTGCTATGGAGCCTGCCAGTCTCCACATGGTTCGGCCGCACGTACCGCCCGAGCCTGCCACGGACCCTCGGGGTACGCAACGGCAGCCGGGGACTCCCGGGGGGGACCGCTGCTGGGCTTGGGTGCCGGCGCTGGCGCGCGTTCAGGGGCGCTCGCGGAAGAAGCCGAGCTCGGTTGGCGTGGGCTCCTCGCACAGCAGATCGAGCCGATCGTGCTCGACCGCCTGGCGGTAGAAGCAGTACGGGTTGTCGAAGCGATCGCCGGTGTTGCCGAACGCGGCCCAGGAGCAGCCGCCGCGGCAGAACAACCGGTAGCGGCACACCGCGCAGAAGCCGCGCAGCTGCCCCTCGTCGAAGTCGCGGTTGTAGGCGAAGCCGCCGGGCCGGCGCCAGATCGCCTCCAGCCGCTCGCGGCGCAGGTTGCCCTCGACGAAGCGGTCCTCGGCGTTGCGGCTCGAGGGCAGCGAGAGGCAGCCCTTGACGTTGCCGTTGCTCTCGATGCCGATCACCTGGCAGCCGGCGCGGCAGCCGATCCAGAACGGCAGCTCGCTCTGGCCGCGCAGGTCCTGCTCGTGACGCCCGTAGTAGCCGATGTCGTCGGCCGGATCGACCCGCGGCGGCGAGCCCGCCTGGCGCAGCCCGGCGATCTCGGGCACCAGCCACAACAGATCCTCGGGCGGCAGCACCAGCTCGACGTTGTCGGCGAGGTTGCCCGTCGGGGTCGCGATCTGCACCTGCCAGCCGAACACGCCGTGCTCGGCGAGGAAGCGGTGCAGCGCGGGGAGGCTGCGGCAGTTGCGGCGGTTGACCGTGGTGTTGACGGCGGTCGGCAGAGAGGCGGCGACGCAGCGATCGATCGCCGCCACGACGCGGGCGAACGAGCCCTCGCGGCGGACGAAGTCGTGGTCCTGTTCGAAGCCGTCGAGGCTGAAGGCGACGGCGGTCAGCCGCGCCTCGCGCGCGTGCTCGATCTGCCGCTCGCCGAAGCGCCAGCCGTTGGAGATCATGTTGACCCGCAGTCCGTGATCCGCGAGGCGCCGGCCGATCACGTGCCAGTCGGGGTGGAGCGTGGGCTCGCCGCCGGCGAGCGTCACCTGCCGGCAGCCGAGCGCGGCGAGCTGGTCGGCGACGGCGAGACACTCGTCGAGCCCGAGCTCGTCCTCGCGGCTCTCGCCGGCGCGCGAGCCGCAGTGCTTGCAGCGCAGGTTGCAGCCGAGCGTCAGCTCCCAGACGCAGCTTCGCGGGGTGAAGCCGTAGGCGCGCAGCAGGTCGAGCATCGGCGGCTCCTCTCTAGCCGGCGTCCGGCTCCGGGAAGGGCGCGGCGTACTCCGGCTGCGGCGCCGGATCGGGCGCCGAGTAACGCGCCACGGCGGTCCCGAGGTCCGGCTCGCGCGGCTCCGGGAAGGGCGCGGCGTACTCGGGCACCAGCATCTCCGCGGCCTTGATGCCGTCGCCGCCGCCGCCGTCGGTCGCGGGCACGGCCGCGCGATCGCCGCAGCCGGCGAGCGCCAGACCCAGTGAGGCCGGGACCACCATCCGGGCGAGGATCCGCCGGACGATCTGCCACATCTCGTGCTCTCTCATCGTGCGCTCCTTCGGCGCCGGGGCGGAAGCCGCGGCGGGTCTAGCCGGCGTCCGGCTCGGGGAAGGGCGCGGCGTAGTCCGCCTGCGGATCGCCGAGGTCGGGCCGGGGAGCGGCGTAGCGCTCGTGCGGATCACCGAGGTCGGGCTGGGCCGCCGCGTACATCGGGGCCGGCCAGGGCGCGGCGTAGTCGGGCTGGGGCGCGCCGTAGGCCGGGGCCGGGTACATCTCTGCCGCGACGCCGTCACCGACGCCGCCGTCGGTCACGGGCACGGCCGCGCGATCGCCGCAGCCGGCGAGCGCCAGGCCCAGCGATGCCGGGACCACCGTCCGCGCCAGGATCCGCCGGACCGTCTGCCACATCTCGTGCTCTTTCATCGTGTCGATCCTCTGGCTTCCCAGCCAGCCAGGGTTGCAAGAGACCTGCCAGCGGATCGCCCGGCACGAGCGGTGGGATCACGGCTGGTTGTCGCGGCCGGGTCTCAGGATTCTGAGACAGCGGCACACGCCTGCGCGGAAAAGTGGCGTGATGCGCCCGTGCGGCGTTGGCCTCGATCCACCGCTCGCCGATCCGCCACTTGACACTCACGCTTGCGTTTCTGGAGCACCCCCTTGATTTCCGGTCATGCCGCCGTGGGACTTCAACCAGATCGGCTGTGGTTTCCTGCCATTTCCAGCCGGACGTCATGGCATGGCGGGTGCACGTAGCGCGCCTCGCCGAAATTCGAGAGGTGCATGATGAAACTTGGAATCACCTGTCTGGGCAGCGTCCTGCTCGTCATCGCAGGGCTGCACAGCGCCGCCCAGGCCCAGTCCCCATCCCAGCGCCAGGCGCAGGAGTACGCCCAGCAGAACGGCTTCACCTTCAAGCAGGTCACGGCGGGCAACGAGGCTCGCCGCGTCACCCGCCTGTTTGTCCCCGTGACCCCGCAGTCCTACGGCTCGTTCCTGGAGCGGTTTTGCGACAGCAAGGGCTACTGCCACCTCAACTTCAACAACGGCAACAACCACATGGCGATGGGCCTCAAGCCGGCGGTCAACGGGCAGCCCACCGACTGCTACCTCTGGGCCCGCAACTACAACGGCAGCACGGCCGGCATCGGCGACTACCGCAACATGTACATGTCGCACAACAACGGCGGCTACATCATCCCGGTCAACCTCGCCGGTCCCAAGGTGCAGCACCTGAGCCAGTGGCTCGCGGCGCGGGCCAATCCACAGGACAACCTCTACCGTCAGGGCAACTGCATGGAGTGGCTGCCCAACGCCGAGGTGGCCCCCGGCCGGGCGCTGTTCCACGAGATGGGGATCCGGCGCTCCAAGGACGGCCGCAACATGAAGGCCAAGATCCTGCACGGGGCGAACAACGCCACCGTCGACGTGGTGGGGGTCTTCGTCCAGACCGCGGACCAGTTCAACACGATGAACGAGCAGCAGCTGCTCGGTCCTCCCCCGGCCGGCGGCATCGCCGACGCGCTGCGCTGACAGGTGCCCGCCATGCGATCGATCACATCTTCGACCACGAAGGCGACCCTCCTCGCCCTGCTGCTGCTCGCGGCCCACACCGTCGTCGCGGCTGTTCCGCCGAGGGAGCTGCGGACGGCCCCACGGGTGGTCACGGCCCAGGAGGCCGCGCGGATGGTGGGCCGCCGGGTCTACATGGCGACCGGATCGGCCATGCCCACCGAGTTGATCAGGCCGATCCGCGAGCACGCCATGCAGCGCGACGGCCGCACCGACGTGTTCTACATGGCGACCTTCGCCAGCAACGTCAACTTCACCCCCGAGGTCTCGGCGAAGTTCCACCCCAACCTGCTGTTCATCTCGATGTCCAACCGCGACGCCGCGACCCGGGGGCACGCCACGCGGCACCGCGGCTCGCTTTACAACCTCTCGCGTCGGATCGAGAGAGGTGAGTTCAGGCTGGACACGGTGGTGGTGCGAGTCAGCCCGCCCGACGCCAAGGGGTTCGTCAGCCTGGGCACCACCGGCGACCTGACCATGCCGGCGATCCAGGACGTGCTGAGGCGCGGCGGCAGGATCATCGCCGAGGAGAACCCCAACGTCCCCTTCACCGGCGGCAAGAACCGGCTGCACCGGAGCCAGCTGTCGGCCGTGGTCCGCAGCAATGAGCCCCTCTCCGTGCTGGGCAGCATGCCCGCGACGGTCTCGGAGCAGGCGCTGGCCCGCAACATCGCCCGGTTGATCCCCAACCGCCGCCGCTGCACGCTGCAGATCGGGATCGGCGGCGCGCTGGCTGGCATCGGAGAGACGCTGAAGCACAAGCGCCTGAACATCTGGAGCGAGATGGCCGGCGACTGGATCCTGCCGGTGATGCAGGGGCCCAAGCCCGCCGCGCGCAAGGCCACGTTCTCCTTTCTCCACGGCAGCTCCGACCTGTACCGCTTCGCCGACAAGAACCCGGCCATCACCCTCGACTCCTGCAGCGTGGTCAACGACCCGCAGGTCGTGGCCCAGAAGAAGCGGATGGTGGCGATCAACACCGTGCTCGAGGTGGACCTGCAGGGCAACGGCAACGCCGAGCAGATCGGTGACCGTGTGATCAGCGCCCCGGGAGGGCAGCCCGACTTCATGAAGGGCGCGTCGATGGCGCCCACCGGCAAGGCGATCCTGGCCCTGCGCTCGATCAACAAGTACGGCGCATCCACGGTGGTGCCCCGCCTCAGCGGACCGCTGGTCACCACGCCGGCGAACCACGTGGACCACGTCGTCACCGAGTGGGGCGCGACCCGCCGGCTGCGCGACCTGAGCCCCGGCAAGCGGGTCTACGAGATGATCCACGTCGCCCACCCGCTGCACCGCAAGGAGCTGGCGACCCAGGCCCTGAGCCAGGGGCTGATCACCGACAACCAGGCCGCGAAGCTGACGCGCAGCGTGTTCCACGCCATTCGGCTCTCGCATCCCCAGCTGCGCGGCGACCTGGCGACCCAGGCGCAGCAGCGCGGCCTGATCACCCGGCAGCAGCTGGACGGGATCCTGCGCGACATGCCGGCCGTGGACCCGGGGATGGGGGCGCCGCCGCCGCCGCCTCCGCCGCCACCGCCGCCGCCGCCACCCCCGGCTGCCCGGTAAGGAGCACGCGATGCGCAACGGATCACTCCACCTCGCCATCATCGTCGCCCTGCTGGGCCTGGCACCGGCGCCTGCGGGGGCCAGGGGCCTGGGCCAGCGGCTCCGGGACGCCTTCCGAACCCGGCCTGCGGCGCCGCAGGCGGATCCGTTGGCGACCCGGCGCTGGCAGACCGGCCCGGGCGTCCCCCGGGGCACCGTCATCTTCCTGCACGGACTGGGCTGCAACCCGGACGACCCGGTCATCACCTCGCTGGTGCGCGAGCTGGGGCGGCGCTCCGGCCCGTACAACGTCGTGTCGCCCTGGCTGCGGCCGGTGCGGATGGGGACCCGGGGGCCGGTGAGCGACGGGCTCCACACCATGAGCGACCAGCTCCGACGGGCCCGCGTGGCCATCGAGCAGCAGCCGGGCAAGGTGGTGCTGATGGGGCACAGCTTCGGCGGCAAGGCTGCCCTGCAGCTGGCCCGCGAGTATCCGGACAAGGTGGCCTGCGTCGTGGGCCTGGCTCCGTCGGTGAACATGCTCCACGCCTACTGGAAGCAGCTCTCCGGTGAGCGAGGCCTGCCCCGGGACATGGGCCGCGTGCAGCTGGCCATCACCGCCCACCGCGGGCGGCTGGTGCAGCAGCTGCGGCAAGCCCGGGCGCAGGGCGACCGCGAGGCGGCGGGGCAGCTCTCCGAGGCGGTGGGCTACGCGGACGTGATGAAGGATTTGGTCGCGTTTGACGAGCCGCGGGTGGAGACCGGGCTGCGCACCCCGACGCTGCTGCTCCACGGGACGGAGGACCAGGCGGTGTCGATCCACTACGCCCGCCGCTTCGTCGAGCACAACCCCGGCGCCCGCCTGGTGGAGATCCCGGGGGTGGGGCACGGCTTCAAGGCCCCGCCGGGATCGCGCCGCAACGTGAGCGCCGAGCTGGCAGAGCCGATTCACCGGTTCATCAACACCCACCTGGGAGGAAACTGACATGACCCGTCTTCGCCGGAGCACCTCGGCAGCGCTGGCCCTGCTGCTGCTCGGGATCGGCGGCATCGCCGCCGCCCAGCAGCTGGACGTCACCGCTCGCCTGAAGGCGGCGGCCCGGCAGGCCGGCGTGCCGCACTACGTCCGTGC